>RCNE010000162.1_pt1 | contig 47788 bp, 46 predicted proteins | sample 2041361 | NCBI WGS metagenome assembly RCNE01 (sample SAMN09708229, study PRJNA481090) | Marine sediment metagenome, whole genome shotgun sequencing project. | reverse complement strand
GCAGAGACGGGGGCCGGTGCGGAAGGATGGGCGTCAGGTAGCCAGGCATGGAAGGGTACCAGGGCCGCCTTGAAGGAAAAGCCGCAAATGAATAAACCGAAGGCCAATAACAGGGGTGTATTCATGCCTTGTGCGGCGATGCGGGTGGCGATATGAGCCAGGTTCAGTGTGCCAGTGATGCCATAGACCAGCGCCACGCCGGTCAGTATTAGGGCCGACGAAAGTGAACCGAGCACGATGTATTTAAACGAAGCCTCGAGCTCTTCGTGGGCACAACCAAAGGCAACCAGCGAATAGGATGCGATCGCTGCAACCTCAAGGAATACATACAGGTTGAACAGGTCGCCGGCGAGAATAACACCATTCATACCGGTCACCATTAACAGGAACAGGCTGTAAAAATGACTGCGGGCCGTAAACCGGCGCATATAGTCAACCGAGTACAGGCTGACGGCCAGTCCGACGAAACTGACGATTAAGAGCAACAGCGTGGCCAGTGCATCCAACCGCATGTCGATTCCGATGGGTGTGGGCCAGCCACCAAGGTGATAGATGCCGTTTTGGCCGATGGTGTAACAACTCATCAGCGTCAATAGCAGCAGCGTGATGATGGCCAGTATTTCTGCCAGCACATGTTGGCGCCTCGCCACCAGTTGGACCAGCAGTGACATGCCCAGCGGTACGGCTACGAACATGGGAATCAGGGTCTGGACATCAATGGTCATCATTTACACTACCCCCGCAGACGCCGTATTTCTGTCACATCGAAAGTGCCATAACGCTCGTACAAGCGCACACACAGGGCCACCATCAACGCCAGCACACCCAGGCCGATGACAATGGAAGTCAGTACCAGTGCCTGCGGCAGCGGATCGACAGCACCGCTGGCAAAATTCGCGATGCTAATACCGGGATCGACGATCGGCGGGCTACCTCCCTCGCGATATCCAATCAATAGCAACAACAGGTGAACCCCATGGTTCATAATCAGAATGCTGACGACGATCTTCAACGTCTGCCGGCTAACAACTACTCCGTAAAGCCCGATGAGGATTAACAGAAGGCACAATGAATAGATCATGATTCATCCTCCTGCTGTTGTTTTTCTGGGTCTGCCGGGCTATTCAATTTCTGCTCGGCGATTTGGAAAGCCGTGAGCACGGTGAACACCAGGAACAAGGCGCTGGCAACTTTGAGCCCCAGTGCGATGTTTGCCATGGGCATGAGTCCTCCACTGAGCAGTGTGTAGTGCGCCGCTTCGGGAGTGCCAATGAAATTCTCAAAGAAATAACCCCCACCCCACCACGTGCCCAGCCAACCCAGTACCAGGAACATCAGCAGCCCAACGCTGTCGAGCCTGGAAGCCACACCTTTGCCGAATATACCTAGTCCGGCGACTTCACCCGAGGCCAGTGTGATCAGGATGAATGCACTGGCAATAACCACACCACCCCCAAAGCCCCCCCCGGGAGTGATGTGGCCGTAAAAAACCAGGTAGATACCAAAAAGAAGAATGGGTCCTTTCAACCATCGCGTCACGGTCTTCACGGTCATACCCATGCCCGTTCCCCGGTCGCGTAATTTGCGGGTGGCGCTCATGACGGTTCATCCTCTGATTTGTGTTTGTCGGTGCGGGCATTCCTGCGCAGCACGGCCACCGCGCCGAGCGCCGCGCAGAACAGCACGGTCGCCTCACCCAATGTGTCCCATGCGCGGAAGTCCAGCAGCACTGCTGTAACAAGGTTCGGTGCACCGGTTGCCGCCAGGCCGGTTTGCAGGTAAACCAGGGCAGGCGAATCAGCAAAACGTTCCATGACCGGAATTCCGAACTGCGGAAACTCGTTAAATACCTGGATACCAAACAGGCCGATGACCGCAACAATAGCCACGGCAAAAGAAACACCGACAACGGCATGCACGGTCTTCAGATCCTGCACTTCGCGGCCGAGTGTGGCCCGGATCAGGATCACAAGACTCACGACTTCGACACCTATCTGCACGATGGCAACATCGGGTGCTGCCAGGAAAAGGTAAACGATGGCCAGCAGGAACCCGACTGCGCCAACGCTGATAACGGCGTAAAGCAGGTTGGTTGTCAGTACCGTGATGATCGCAGCGATCACCGTCAGCAGGATCAGTAATGCAAGCACTTCTGTCATGTCAGCTTCCCGTTTCCGTAACCACCCAGACCACCACCAGCAAACCGGCGACGAACCACCTCAGGTAGGCCGGCAGAATACCGCTGTGGAGTGAGCGCAGGACCTGGACGATGTAGTTTGTTCCACGCCTGATAAATTCATAAATATCGAATACCCGGGCACGTGTGAGTAAGTAAAACCTCTGCAGTCCGGGCAGTTGTTCAATGGTGTTGTAAAAGTCGACCCCGGTAACTTCGACGTGCCGTTGGCTGTCTTCCTGGTCGCCGCTGATGTAGACATCCTGCATTTGCTCACCACCAATATAGGTCCGAACGTGGCGTATTTTTCCGCCGCGCATCGTGAACAGGTAAACAAGCAGGCCAACGATAACCGCCAGCACGATCAATACCGTTGCCAGGCCGGCCCACCAGACACCGGGTACATCCGCCTGTACCACCGGAAAGATCATCCGGCCCAGCGGAAGCTGGAAGGCGAACACGCCAAACACCACGCACAAGACTGCCAGTACGACCATCGGAGCCAGCATGCTGATGCTGCGCTCGCTGATTTTCATCTGCTGAACTTCAGCCGAGGGTTTGCATAGAAAAGTGGCGTGGAGGACTTTGACAAAACTGGCCAGGGTTAACGCTGAACCGAGCATCGCAACCGCAAGCCACACCACCCAGCCCATGCCGCCGCTCTCACCACTGCTGATAATGCCCTGATAGATCATCCATTTGGATGCAAATCCATTCAGTGGCGGGATACCTGAAATCGACAATGCTGCCACCGTGCAAACGATAAAGGTGACCGGTAAAAGCCTGGCCAACCCACCCAGACGGTCGAGGTCGGTTGTGCCGGTCTCTTTTTCTATCACGCCGGCACACAGAAACAGCGCTGATTTATAAATGGTGTTGTTGAGCATGTGGAACAGGCCACCGGCCAGTCCAATGGCCGTGCCGGTACCGATACCGAGGATCATATAACCAACCTGGCTAACGGCGTGGAATGACAACAACCGTTTAAGATCGTGCTGGACCAGCGCCATCATTACAGCCGATATCACGGTGACGGCACCCAGCAGCATCAACATGCCGTACATCACCGGTGTGGGTACAAACAGGTCGAGCACACAACGGGCAAGCAGGTAGATGCCAAGCAGTTTATCCAGTGATGCGGGTAGAAACGCTGATACCGGAGCATCGGTCTTTTCGCCGAAGCCCGGCACCCAGGTATGGAACGGAACCGCTCCGGCCTTGGCAAAAGCGGCGGCCAGCAAAGTCAAAAATGCCGTATACGCAAGCGGGCTGTCCAACGCTATCGCTCCACCATCCATACGTGTACTGCCGGTCAGTTGCCAATAGATGACAATACCGAGCAACATCAATGCATCGGTTCCGCCGATGATCATCAATGACTTGCGTGCCGCCTCTGCTGCACCCGGCCCGGAGATACCGGCCATCAGGTACAGCATCAACCCAAGGAAACCCCAACATACCAACAGAAACAGCAAATCATTGGCGAGTACCACACCGCAAGAGATACCCAGTGTCCACAACAGGTAGGTGAAGTACTCGCGGTGACGTGCGTGGTTCTTCATGTAACCGACCGAGTAGATAGCGATGAGCAGCCCAAAAAACGCCGTGGCCAACAGGATGAACGCACTGAGCACGTCCACCCGTAGCGATAACCAGGGTAGCGGATCCAGCACCATGTTGGTTTGCTGGAACAAGGGCCAGACCAGCGCCAGGACCATGGCGGTTGTCAGCACGGCCAGCAGCGAGCGCAAACCGTTTACGACGTTTGGGATCAACAGGCATACCAGTCCCATCAGCAACGGCAAGACCACCGGCAATGTCATCGGATGGGTGATCAGCTGAGTAAGCATGTCTTCCTCTCTATAAATTTGGTAAAGACGGACCCCGGAGACCGGTTTCCGCCATCAGACGGTCTGTTTTCTCACAGGAAAGGCGGATCAGGTCGCGGGCCCCTAAAAGACGCCCGCCACTGCTGCTATCCACGGCCACCGCCATACGTTCGGTACAGCAGTAGCAAGGATCGACCGCCGCCAGGATAATGGTGGCATCCGCGACCGTGGCGCCCAACACGGTTTCGCGGTTGGTGGGCACGTTCATGAAGCTGGGTGCGCGAACCTTGTGGCGAATGGGCCGGTTGCTGCCATCGCTGCGCACGTAGTGGAACACCTCTCCCCGTGGTGCCTCGTAATGTCCGATGCCTTCTCCGGCGGCGACAGACTTTGGGTTAGAGTCGATCGGCCCGCCGCCTTTTTCCAATTGGTCAAGGCACTGTTGGATGATGCGGATGGATTCGAACATCTCGAGGATACGCACGACGGCCTTGTCGAACACATCGCCGGTCTCACAGGTAATAACATCAAAGTCCACCATGTCGTATGCGGCATGCGGGTGGTCGCGCCGCACATCAATGTCGTAACCGGAGGCGCGCGCGGTTGGACCAAGGGCACCATAGGCAATAGCCATGTCACGTGTGAGGATGCCAACGCCTTTGGTGCGCGCATGGATCAGCGGATCCTGTATGACGGCATCGCGGAACATCTTGATCGGGTCCTGGAGGCTGTCGAGCAACTCCCTGACGGCCGGAATATCGGTCTTGTTAATATCCCGGCGCACACCACCGGGTTTCATCATGCCGTAGTGGTTGCGGTTGCCGGTAATGAGCTCAAGTATATTGAGTACGTCCTCGCGGAATCGCCAGGCCCACATCCAGATGGTATTGAAACCGATAAAATGCCCGGCCAGCCCAAGCCAGAGCAGGTGTGAGTGAATACGTTCCAGTTCACCTATGGCAGTACGGATAAACAGGGCGCGTTCGGGCACCTTGATGTCACCGGCGTCCTCGGCCGCCTGCACACAGGCTATCGGGTGAGAGGTTGAGCAGATACCGCAGATACGTTCGACCAGGAAAACCGTCTCCTCGAATGTTTTCGATTCGGACAACTTTTCTATACCGCGGTGGTTGTAACCCAGTTCGATATCCAGGTGGACGACTTTTTCACCCTCAACGTGCAGTTTGAAGAATTCAGGTTCTTCCTGCAGCGCATGGTAGGGGCCGATGGGTATGATGGTGCGCTTGGTCATGAACTTGCCCCGTTGTCGTGGCGCCCCTGGTTATACCGCATGGGGTAATTGCCCTCGGGCCAATCATCTGCCAGCAGCAAATGTCTCATGTCCGGGTGACCTTTAAAGTTGATACCCAGCAGTTCCCAGATTTCCCGTTCAATCCACTCGGCGGCGGGACACATCAGGGCGATCGAACTCAACTCCGGTGAGTCATAATCAAGCAGAATCCGAAAAGTGATGACAAAACCTTCCTGGTCCAGTGCCCAGTGGTACAGAACCTCGAAGGCTTCGCCGTTGTCGACACCGGTGGCGATCTGGAGACGTGCGCCAAACTCGTCAAGCATCAGTCTGCTGACCTTTTCCAGTGACTGTGGCGTGATGTTGATATAAATTCTTTGATTCGACTTCCGTTGTACCTCGAGGATTTGATCACCGAGTTGTGTCTGGATCGTCGTGATAATGTCGTATTTTTCCATGCCGTTCTCTTTCATAACCCGTCAGACGGTGTCAGCGACCTCCGCTACCGGTGTGTCTGCCAGAGCAGTGCTCTCCTGCAGGCAGCGAGGTACCAGTGCTCCACTGCGAAGGCCTTCAACGACCTTGACGACAGCGCTGATGATGGCTTCCGGTTTCGGCGGGCAACCGGGTATAAACGCATCTATATTCATGTAATCGCTGGGTGGGCGATCCCAGTTATAGGAGTCGCGGAACATCAGGCCGGTGCAGGGACAACCGCCGATACCGAGCACCAGGAAGGGTTTTGGAACCTGCTCCAATAGTTCTTGCGCGCGTATGGCTGCTTTACGATTGAAAACACCCGACACCAGCAACACGTCCGCATGCCGGATGCTGCCGACCAGCGTAATACCGAAGCGTTCAAGGTCGTATTTGGGCGTCAGTGCATCAAGAATTTCGATATCGCAGTTGTTGCAGGCGCTGCCGGCGAGATGGAAAACATTCATCGAGCGCGTCAGTGCGTTGATAGTTCCATTCATAATATCGACCTCTTCATCTCACCACCCCAGCCAGGCGAGGGCGGCAGCCAGAAAGGCAACCAGGCTTACCGGTCCCCAGAAGAAGCGCACGGCTTGATCGATGCGCACCCGTGGTGTGGTATTTCGTATCACAATGGTTATAGCCACCAGCACAAACCACAGAAGGAATCCGGTCAGGGCGGGTAGCCATCCGGGGCCGCTGACAAGGCCACCGAAGAACAAAACGACCAGCAGGACAGGCATCGTGAACAGCATCATCGCCCGCGTGAGTTTGAACATTGCCAGCGGCGGGCCGGAATACTCGATCAATGCACCACCACTGAGTTCGGTTTCAGCTTCAGGCATATCAAAAGGCACGATGGTCAACTTGGCCTGCATACAGGCAATGCAGACCAGTAGTGCCAGTACACCCGAGACGCTGAGTACCGGCGCATCGGCCAATAGCAGATCGCCGAGCCGGATGCTGTTGGCCTTGATTACCGGTACCAGTATTGCCAGCACCAACGGCAGTTCATAAGCAATCATCAATTTGACTTCGCGACTGCCACCCAGTGACGCCAGCGGATTGCGGGACGCGAATGAACCGAGCATCACGCTCAATGCCGGCATGACCAGCAGGTAAATCAGCACGATCAGGTCGCCGACAAAGGTGGCTTCCACATCCAGCAGGGTGCGCCACAGGATCATTGATGCCAGCGTGACTGCTGCCAGTCCCAGCAATGGCGCCAATAAAAACAATCCGATTGCACCGCCCTCGGGAACGCAAGTTTCCTTGATAAACAACTTGCGGATGTCATAAAACGGTTGCAGCAACGGCGGCCCTACTCGCATCTGCACCAGTGCGGTTACCTTGCGGTCTACCCAGGAGGTCAGCAGGCCGGCAATGGCCGTGAACAACAGACCGGGGAATATCAGGAACTCGAGCAAAACCATGTTGCCTTTCATGATGTCACCTCCTGTCTGACCCAGCCTTTAGCGCGGGCCGCCAGGTGCAGGTCAATGATATGGATATCGGTCTCCGATGGGTCTGTTGCACGGTATTCGAGTGCGCCTTGCGGGCAACTGACCACGCAGGGTGGCTGGCTATCATAATGTGCCAGGCACGGGTCGCAGTTGACCTCGTAGAATGTCAGCATATCGGTGTAGATGGTGCCGAATGGACAGGCATGCGCACACATTTTGCAGCTGACGCAGCGCATGTTGTGGCGATGGATAATGCCATCCTGGTTACGTTCGAGGGCATCGAAGGCACAGGCGTCGATACAACTCGCGCTTGCACATCGTCGGCAGATAACCGCAAAAGTGGCTCGCTCGCGTAACTGTGTTAAGCCGTTTTCTTGCGGTTGTGCCCTGCCATGGTAGCCGCAACTAACACTACAGCTTTGGCAGTTTTCGCATTTTTGCAGGTCGATGATCAACCTTTTTGGGCCAGTATCAGTCATCCCACAACCTCGGGTCAGATTGGACCTCATCATAGGAGAACACCGGGCCGTCCTTGCAGACGTAATAGCGACCCATACGGCAGTGTCCACACTGACCGATACCGCAACTCATATTGCGCTCCATCGAGAGATAGATGTTTTCAGGGCGATAACCGCGTTCCAGCAGCTTATCGGTGCCAAACTTCATCATGACGGGGGGGCCGCACATCACGGCAATACCGTCACTTGCGTGACAGTCGAGATAGTCCTTTTCAAGGATCTCGGTAATCATACCGACATGGCCATCCCAGCCGGGGGCAGACTCATCCACCGTCAGCATCACATCGAGTGCCCCACCCTGGCCCCAGCCATGCATTTGTGCATCCCGAAAGACGATGCTGTCGGGTGTGCGTGCACCGTAGCGCACGATAATACGGGCATAGGCATCAAGGTCTTCCATCAAAGCCAGCATCAACGAACGCAGGGGACCGACACCACAGCCACCACCAACGATCAGAATCTCGCGGCCATGGAAATCTTCAATGGGATAAGCACGCCCCATCGGTCCACGAACGCCGAGTTCATCGCCTTCTTTCATGGTGTGAAGCCAATCCGTCACGCGCCCGGTGCGCATGATGGTTATTTCCATGTGGTCTGAGATTTTTGGCGAGGATGAGGGTGTGAATGGCGCCTCGCCAATGCCTGGCACGGCCAGTTCCACAAATTGGCCAGCCGCAAATGGTATCGGCTCAACCGGTCGAATTGTAAACGTCTTTATATTAGGCGTTTCGTCCTCAATTCGCTCGATGATCGCTGGAATGGGCATGTAAAGCGTCGCATTCATCGACAGCCCTCCTTAGTACATCTCGAATATCAATATTGGCAATGCAGGCTTCGGTACAACGCCCGCAACCGTCACAGGCATATCGGTCCATGACCTGTGGAAAATAGCTGAATTTTTTATCAAAGCGGTTTCTTAAACGATCCGCACGCAATGGCCGGGGATTTCCGCCACCGGCAGTGGCTGCGAAGCCTGAATACAGGCAGGCATCCCAGAGCTTGGTGCGTGCGGGTGTTCCATCCTTATCCAGTCCATCAGCAAGCAGGAAACAATGGCAGGTGCAGCAGATGAAATTGCAGGCACCGCACTCGACGCAGTCTTCTGCAAAATCCTTCCAGAGTTCAGAATCGAATGAAGTTTCAATGGCGGTGCGAAAATCGGTGCCGGCTGTCAAACCGTGCGCTTTGCTTTGTTCGACGAGTTCCTGGTAGCGACTGCTTCTTTGTTTTTCCAGGATCTTGAGCAATTCGGGCTTTGCCGGTTCCAGGTGTTGATCTGCTGTTTGCAGAAGTTTTTCACCCCGGTCTGTACCGCTTTCTAAAATATAACCGGCGGGCGTTGATGCAATATTGATATCAAAACCATCTTTGGCATAGGGTTGTTCGCCCACGGCCGGGCAGAAACAGACATCAAGCTGGGCACTGCAATCGGTAGAAACCAAAATGGTTTTTGCCCGGGACTCTGAATAGTACGGGTCCGGGGCAACACCCTGCAGGAAAACCTGGTCGAATATACCGAGTGACGATAGATCGCAATTTTTTACACCGAAAACGATACGCTCAGGCAGCGGTTTCCGGACTTGCTGGTCTTTCCATTTGCCAATAAATTCGCGCGCCGGGAAGAATAGTGCCTTCAGGGGTTCGATTTGGCGGTAATCCCCGAGCGTATGTTGGCCGGGTTGCCATTCTGGTGTTTTCGAGAATTTGTACTGACCGTTTCCAACATCTTCCAGCGCGTATACTTCCCTGTCTTCTGCCAATAATGACAAGACTTCATCGAGACTGCTGGAAACCCTAATCGTCCAATTCACGCCCTTTGGTTCCGTACTGACTGCTCTATCAGATTATCTTCCTGAAAACATCACAATTAACTGATCTAGATCAACTAAAAATCCGCTTTTTGTGCTAGGAAAAATAAATACTTATAGTCATTTACAGGGAGAGGAGTATCATCAAAACTGGGTTCATAGGGCGCTGGATTTAGCCACCGGAAATACACCGTGTCACCAACCACCACTACATGGTGGTTGTCCGAACCATTGCCGCCGTGATTGCCCGCTTCTATCGCCGTAATACGGCTTTCAACTGCTTGGCAACGGGGCGCGGAAGATCTGATTCCTTGATACGCGGCATAGTCGCTACATCGCGTAATTCATGCTGAAACTGCTGTCGCAACGGCACCGTATTAACAATATCCTTTCGTACCGCTTCTTTCACACGCATCAGGGATACATCGAGTTGCTTTATGCTGGCTGTTGAAAACTCACTCGCCGGAATACGTGCGGTGAACCGGATCTCCGGTAGCTCTGATATCGCATGACCCTCCTGACCCGGTTTCGGGTCGGGGTGAGGGAAGCTGCGTTTCTGGCCCGAATCAGGAATTTGCCCCATTGCAACCCGTTTGCCACGCCGAACCACTTCGTAAACCAGCCCGGATTTGACTTTTTTTGCCTGGGTCAACGCACCATCTACATGTTTGATACCCACAACCCGGATGACGCCATCAAGGGCTTCAAGCCGTAGCCGCACATAACCATCCTTCGCAGCGGCTGTGGGTTCATGTTTTATCGGTACCTGATCTTCGAGCTTACGCCGACTCGCGCTTACTCTGCGAATCGCTGGCATTGCTTTCAGGCCGGTTACGGTTCGTCTATTGATCTCTTCGCGTGTCATGCTGCCGACCTCCCGGGGCATCAATAGCCTTGCACGGGTTAGTGTGGGCCGTATACGTGGGCTGCCCGTCACGGTCACCACATGTGATAACGGATTTGAGATCGGGCGCAACCCTGTGATCGCATCGATTGAAACCCTGCGCGCTGTCGGGGTACCTGTACCCATGGTGCGCTTGCGTTCATCTTCGATGATAATTGCGCCTTTTTTAATCATTCTGTCCTTGTTCGCCATTTCAGCTCCTCACCAATTCCGCCCGTAGCGGTAGTTGTGAATCCATTGCTTGTAAATCTTCCTGAGGGACAACCTTGGCGTTGCCCGCATCATTCCAAACCAGTTTCTGTTGTGAACAAACAGGTCACGTTTGCCACCGGTACCTTCAAAATTGCAAGCCACAAAACGGTCACTGGAACCCAGGTTCCACTCACCGACCCAGTCCTCACGCCACGAACATGTCAAACTTGTTCCACTTGAGCGCATCGTGCCCAGGTATTCGCGTGACCAGTCTGTCATGTTTGAAACAAACAGATCAGCCTTTCCGTTCCTGGTGACGTCACCGACAAGGTGGTGGTCATTTTTACGCATCTGCCAGCCTGGCGCATTACCATCATAACGTTTGACCATGGCAAGGGCATTACCGGTAGATTTGAGCATACCCAGGTAGGCCATTGACCAGTTGCTGCCATTAAATACGTAGAGGTCTTGCTTCCCGTTTCCATTGAAGTCGCCAATATAATGGCGATCACCGCTACGCATCTGCCAGCCCGGCAGGTTTCCATCGTAACGTTTTGACATGCTAAGTGAAGACCCATTGGACTTCAGCATGCCAAGATAGGCCATCGACCAGTCGCGGCCATTGAAAACCCACAGGTCTTCTTTTCCATCGCCGCTGAAATCTCCGACAAAATGACGGTCTCCTTTGCGCATCTGCCAACCGGGCATATTGCCGTCATAGCGTTTGGAAAGGCTGAAACCCGCGCCGGTGGATCGCAGCATTCCGACATAAGGAATGGACCAGTTGCTACCGTTAAAGACAAACAAATCCTTCTTGCCGTTACCATTGAAATCAGCAACATAGAAACGGTCATGCCGTTGGAACTGCCAGCCTGGCATGTGGTCGTCATAACGGGCTCTCAGCCTTAAGCCGTTGTTGCCATCATCTATGAGCAAGCCGAGGTATTCTTTGGACCAGTTTGTACTGTTATAGACCACGACCTCGTCCTTGCCGTCGCCATTAAAGTCACCAATATAAAACTTGTCACCCGATTTGAATTGCCAGGAACCAGGAACACGCTCGACCGCGCTGAAAACCACATCCAGTTGAGAGCCATTGGAGCGGTAGATCATGATGGAATTGCCATTATGGACCAGCAGGTCGTCTTTGCCGTCGCCGTTAAAGTCACCCGCATAACATTTGTGAAAGGTCCGGCCCGTGTAGGGATGTGCGCGTTCTTTGAGTTCTGTGTAGCAGACCGGGCAAAACAAAGGCGAGTTGCCACGCATGCGACAGTTTTCCACCGGCCGATATATGCCGGAATCCTTATACCGGGCACCTTCGAACAAACCCGCGTCGCTGTCCCTGGACCAGGAGGCTGGTTTCGTACCCTGGTTGTGATTGGTACAAACGCCATTACCGGGGTTCGCGTTAATTCCAGTCGGTATCGGTGTTGCCGGGTTAACATACTGGCGCCACTTCAATGTCGCGCGGTTCGTGTTTATAGTTACATTCGGAGATGATGGTTCGCCTCCACTATAGGTACCTTTTTTACAATACTCATCAGCCAGGCCACCGGTACCATGCCCGAATTCGTGTGCCATGACGGCCCAGGACGCGCCCGATGTGACGATTTGAAAACCACCGCCACCGCAGCCACCAAAACCGGGTTCATTCAGTATGACAACGACCAAGTCATAATCCGGCACCCAGGTGTCGAGTGCATCCTGAACCAGGTCAGCCGTATTGGCACCTGACTCAAGCCAGCAATGCGCCCACGAGCCACTGAAAATATATCCAAGCGCTGTGTTTTTTAAGGTTGTGCTGGTAATGGTGTCATCTGAATCATCGTCAGGTGTTCCCTGTTCATTGTAGACACGCTGACTAACGCCTGATTCATTTGATTCGAGATTCACCCGGTAAATATTGTAGGCCTGTGCATCTTCATAAAAGTAATCATTGCCAAACACCCCATCAATAAGAAGTTCTTTAACTTTATCGTTGTAGGCTGTTTGGTCCGAGGCTGCGAAACCATCTCCGAGAATCGCGATGTTTAACTTGGTTCCGGGTGACCCTGAATCGAGGATCTTTGTCACACTATTTGCCATTTTCAATCACTCCCTCTCATTCCATGAGAAGATCATTAACAGTCTGAGCGGACCGTAATAATCACTGGTACTGCAAAATAACTATAGCAGACGGTTTTCATTTTTCCACTTGGCTAGTCTATTGAATTAGTTAGATTATCATCCAAGAACCAAGGGCAAGTTCTCGTTATTTCTAGATTTCAAGGCTGGATTCATGCACTAAATATACTGTTTTATTAGATGCTTTAATAATTGCCATTAAGGATGCCGATCAGGACACCCATAACTTTTCGTTAAAACCGGTTGAAATCACGGTAAGTGCTGGCAGGTGCTATAAAAGGATATCCGGTGTCAGGGAAAAGTGACAGGGTAAATCCTACTCTGAACCGTTAACTTTGAATTAAATCAACCCTCAAAGCCACCACGGAAAATCAGATCGTCCGGGTCGGGAATGGATTTGAATATACCCATTGGTGAATATCCGGTGTAGCCGGGGAAGACGAACTCCCGGCTTTGAGTTGTGTGCTGACCCCGGCGTTGCAAATACTCGCTTAGGACACGGCGGAAATCGGTGGTTGTGGACAGTGCGCCCTGAAATAGCTCCGGTTCTGTGCTGCCATTTTTTGGGTTGGGATAATCCACCCAGTCATCTTCCGTGCCTGGGTACAAACCAGGCCAGTTACCGTATATTTGGCCACCATTCACATTCTTGCCCAGCGCCAGCATCATATTGCCATTGCCGTGATCCGTGCCGTTTGAGTTATTTTGATACAGTCTTCTGCCAAACTCACTTTGGATAATCACGGTGGTGCGATCGGCATAGCTGCCACCCGATCTCTCAAGGTCATCAAAAAATGATGCCAGTGCACGACCCAGGTTTTCGATGCGGGCACCGTAACCACCCGGATCATTCTGATTGGCATGGGTATCGAAGTTGCCATAGTCGAGGGTAAACATGCGGGTTCCGGCATCCAGCTTGATCAACTGGGCGACATCGGAAAGTTGTCGGCCGATATTGTCATCCTGGTAGGCAATATTACCGCTTCCGGTGTATTCGGTATCAAAACTGTTTCGTAACAGAGCTTCGGCTGCCAATGCCTGTGCCCCGGCGGTGCTGATCGGGTCGGCTGCCAGATTGTAGATGTCAGGCACCAGGTCTAATTGCATAATACCGGGATCACCGCCTGTAACATTCCAGCGCCAGTGTGCGTTGTCCAGTCTGAATTGTTCCGGTGACCAAACGGTCAACGAGTTGCTATTGCCCAGCAAGCTGGATGGGGGATTGTTTCTGAAAGCGACGATCGGCAGAAATATCTCATCAGGGTAAAGCCCCAATGTGTCCGTCATGGACTCGAAATGGCGGTGCAACCAGCCGGTAAATGTACCCACTGTGCCTGGTGTGCCTAATTCAATGTATTTTTCTGCATCAAAATGACTTCTTGAGGCGATCGCATCCGGTGTTCCACAAGCCTGCACAATGGCCAGATGGCTGGAATCATACAGATCCTTGAGCGGGCTCAACAATGGATTCAAACCAAAGGGTTCGTTACCCAGCGGAATGGCAGCGCCTTCGCCTGTATCGGGAATCGCAAGAACAGGACGCATGATGGAGTAATACTCGTGATCCTTGTCACCCAGGGGTACGACAAAATTAAAACAATCGATACCACCACGCAGAAAGATATAGACCAGAATTTCCTCGTTGTAACTGACAGCTGCCGATGCATTCTGGCTAACGGTTAAACCACCTGCCACGGCCCCCAGCGCACCAGTTTTGAGAAATTGTCTGCGTTTCATGCTCATTGTTCTGATGTCATCCAGTCATGCCTCAACGTAACAGGGTATCAGGTAGCATCGCGATGCTGGCCACAAGGGTTTGCAAGCGTTGGCGGACATAGGCGTTCCAGGGCTGTTGCGCCCAGCCATCAAAATCAATCGGCAATTCAGTGTCCGCTGACGCCGCATCCTGTTGCATAAAGGCCACGAGCCTGGCTCTGACCGCACTGTCGAGCTGTGCTGAGTTGCCGTCGGAGGCGTCGTAACCCAGAAAACGATTGACCCAGTAATCAACAATATTGTTGGCGGTGCGTTGTTCGATTGAAAACTCGGCCATGGTCGGGGTGAGTGTATCTATCGGCCCATAGTCAAACCATTGCCAACTGCCGGTATCATCTTGAGGGTTAAGCACATACCAGCTGATAAATAGCTGGTTGATAGCGCGCCAGGACATGATCAGTGGTGTGCTGCCTGTCCAGGCCTCTTTGCTGTCCGGAAAACCATCCGGTGTGACCCATGTAAACGGCATGCCACCGGTCTCGGTCATGTGGTAGTACATATCAATACTGAACTGGTAATTTTGACCGTCGCGCATATTGTCCACCCAGCTTTCCCAGCTTTCCCTGCGCACCAGGTGCTGCGAGATACCACCACAACTGCGTGCGGCACCGGCAATCAATTCAAATGGGCGTTTGGTTTTGGCGCCCCAATGTGCGGCATCCTTGAATTCGGATGACAGCAATATGGTTCGCACCACCTGTTGCAACTGATCGGCAGCCTGCCATTGATCATTAAACACAACCGCAGCCGCCTCGACAATAGAAGCTGGTGGATTATCGCTGATCAGACGACGACACAGCTTTTCACAGACATAACGTGCGGTGTTGGGGTGTTTGGCCAACAAATCGAGCACTTCTTTGGTTTCATCTTCGCCACTTGAGACAAGATCAATGCCCAGCACACGTTTGCTGGCTGGCTCATGCCAATCTGAAAGGTAAATGTATTCGCCGGTGTTAAGGTTATCTGACCACTGATTGCTGATGGTCCAGCCGGTCAGACAAAGCGTGACCTGAACCACATCGGCTTCTGAATAACCAGCCTTCAGGCCCGCCGGTAAAACGGTAGATGAGCCCACCAGTGGTGGCGCCTCAGGAATATCACCTTCAGCCGTAAATCCAAAGGAATGCACCGCACCCAGCGTGTGAAGCTCTTGAATTTCGCGAGCAAAATTTTCATTCGGACCCCAACGCGTGTTTGACACATTGTCGAGGTAGTACATCATCGCCGTACTTTTAGTGACCGATTCCAGCATTTCACGGAAGTTACCGAGCATATTGGCCCGGATCACATCACGGTCGTAGTGCACAAACACGGGTGCAATTCCAAAGCGAATACCCTCAACACTGAAATGGGTATGCCAGAAATCAGCCAGTATCTCGGCCAGTTGCCATTCGCTGTAGACCGCACGGTTCAGTGCCATAAACTGGGTTTCCATGGCCGGATATTGGTAAATTGGCCAGGGTGGATCAGCGACGACACCATCCTGCCAAAGCGTGGCCAGGCTTTTGCCCAAAGTCGTCCAGTTGGTTTGTGGGTCACTAACGATTGCACTCAGAGGCGCATCATTGGCTGGCGGCCAAACCGCCTGATAACCATTCAATTGCGCATCCACATACCTTTGCAGACGATCATCAAAATTATTATCCAGCGCCAAAAAACTGGTCAGATCTTCCGGCTTGTAGCCAAAAGTCAGTCGCCGCAAGGTTCTTACATGTACATCGGGAACAGCCGATATCGCAGAAGGTGTAGGGATATCTGAGGATTTTTGTGATTTTTTCGCCTGATAAAGCGGTTTGAGACCTGCAAATTTCTGTGGCGCCCCAACCGCCTGAACCGGCCAGGAAAAACCGGCACCCGCGAACCCCGCCGCAGTTGCAGCAGTTAAGCCGGATTTAAGCACCCGTCGGCGATTTTGATCAGGAAAATCTTTCACCAGCGTCCTTGCACAAGCGAATCATACCTCCATTATGCATATTTTTTACTCAATAGGCGAAATTTGATAGGTGCCTGCGACTGGGAAAATTGTGGGTGGGGTTTAGATTAATCGCTGCGAGAGGCACGTCCCGCGGCGATTATGCCGAACTTCATGCTCAACTTAACCAATCGCACCGCACATCCATGTGCTCCTTGCGATATACCGTTCATACCCCAGGGCACCCTCTCGACCAGTACCTGGTCTCACCTTGTCCTGAACATAAAAAAAGGGGCCAAACGGCCCCTTTTCCATAGACTTGATCAGATCTTATCCCAGCAGAATTCCACCGTACTCAACAAAAAACGGTGCAAACACCAGGCTCAGGATGGCTGACAGTTTGATCAGGATATTCAGCGAAGGACCGGAAGTGTCTTTCAAAGGATCACCCACTGTGTCGCCAACCACTGCTGCAGTGTGCACATCCGAACCCTTGCCGCCAAGATTACCCGCTTCGATATATTTCTTGGCGTTATCCCAGGCGCCACCACTATTGGAGGAGGCAATGGCGAGAACACCACCGCAAACCAGTGATCCAACCAGGATACCGGCTACGGCTTGAACACCAAACAGGAGGCCAGCTAACAGTGGCGTACCCATTATCAGCACACCGGGCGCGATCATTTCACGTAAGGCTGCCTGGGTTGAGATCGCGACACACCGTGCATAGTCGGGTTTGCCGGTGCCTTCCATGATACCCGGGATGGTCTTGAACTGATGACGTACCTCTTCGATCATGGCAAATGCGGCTTTACCAACCGACTTCATGGTCATGGCAGTAAACAGGAATGGCATCACCGCACCGATAAACACACTGGTGAAGATCATCGGGTCAAGCAGGCTCATGTTGATGGGCCCACCCTGCAGTTTCTCAGAAGCTGTAATGAACGCAGCAAACAGCGCCAGAGAGGTCAGGATGGCTGCGCCAATGGCAAAACCCTTACCAATCGCAGCCGTTGTGTTGCCCGCCGAATCCAGGATGTCCGTACGACGACGGACTTCCTTATCAAGACCGACCATTTCAGCAATACCACCAGCGTTGTCTGCAACCGGCCCATAAGCATCAATCGTCAATGCAATCACCAGTGTGCCGAGCATACCGAGTGACGCAATGGCCACACCGTACATACCCGCCAGGTTCCATGAAACGAAGATACTGACCGCAATACACAAATAGGGCAGAACCGTGCTCTTGTAACCCAGCGCCAGGCCATAAATGATGTTGGTCGCGACACCTGTTTCACAGGATTTGGCAAGTTCTTTCACCGGACCATATTTTTCCGAGGTGTAATAACCGGTCAACAAACCAACGGCTAAGCCAGCTACAAGACCCGACAGGAAGCACCAGTAAACACCCATGGAAGAATAGATTTTACCACCCAGTTCAAACGAACCCGGGATCAGCGCCATGGTGACGAAATACATCACTATCGCCATCAGCACGCTGGAGATGATCAACAGTTTCATCAATGCCGGTGCAACATCATGCTCGGTCTTCACACCAACCATCAGCTTGGTGATAAAACTGATAGGAATACCTATGGCGCTAATCAGAATGGGATACAGCAGGGCATTGGGATCGGCTGCAAAAACGACTGCAGATATCACCATGGCGGCGCAGGTGCTCTCTGCACAGGAACCAAACAGGTCAGCGCCCATACCCGCAACATCACCCACGTTGTCACCGACGTTATCGGCAATTACGGCGGGGTTTCTCGGATCATCTTCCGGAATACCCTGCTCGACTTTACCCACGAGGTCAGCACCAACATCGGCTGCCTTGGTGAAAATACCACCACCCACACGGGCGAACAGCGCGATGGTCGATCCGCCCAGACCGAAGCCTGCGATCACTTCCATCAGGACATGGTTGTTTTCTGTTCCAAGATCAGCCATCAGCCAACTCATCGCAACATAAATAATCACCAGGCCAAGCACTGCCAGGCCGACGAGGGCGAAGCCCATCACTGCGCCCGAATTGATGGCAACATCGAATGCATGGGAAATGTCTTTCTTGGCTGACACGGTCGTGCGCGCATTACCTTGCGTGGCTACCTTCATGCCAATGTAACCGGACATAATTGAGATAAACCCACCAAAAAGGAATGCGATGGCGGTATAAATGCCTTCACGGTAATCAGGTGTATGTGAGTCATCGATAAGAACCGCGATAATGGCGGCAAACGAGATCATAAAAATAGTCAGGAATTTATATTCCTGCTTCAGGAAGGCCATTGCGCCATCCGCAATTGCACCATGAATGAATTTGAGACGTTTGCTATCCGCATCGTTCAGGCCCATATCCAGCGGTACGCTGGTGACTTTTTTCATGTAGAAAAAAGCGATTACCAAACCCAGTAATCCAAGCACTGTGCTGACTGTAATTGAAATACCCAACTCCATGTTTTCTCTCCCCAGGATAAGATGATTTTTTTGGTCGCGCGCACTATACCACAACGGGCTCAAATTTTGCCCCGGAAAAACGACACACGGGTATATATTTCAACAGGTTCGGAACTTTTTTATGGATATAAAAGAGAACCGGACCTGTTCTCACCCATTGGCACAGCAGCGGTGTTTATTTTGTGATTTGGTATAAGCGGTGACCCGTTCGCTTCACACACACGCTGCGCGACCTATTTTGCGAATGTCCTGCCAAAAAAATCACCCTCGTGCCAATATGGGCGTTCCGGTTCATTCGCGATATTTTCACCAATTTTTGTATTGATACGGGTGAACTTCGCCGCTGCCCTGTAGTTTATGGGCAGGTTCAGGTCATCACTGGGCTTGTGGTAGTGCTCCTGGAGAAACCCTTCAAAAATTGCTTGTGTGTCAACATCACCATCAAGAGACTTCATACCCGTTACCAGGAAAACCGATGGAACGCCCTGCTGCACAAACCGGTAATGATCACTTCGCACAAATATATTCTGTTCCGGAAAGGGGTCGGGGGAAAGTTCGATACCATAACTGCCGGCCGCCTGGCGTACCGTGTCAGCGAGAGTAGAGTGCTCCGAACCGAAAGCGATCACATCACCGAAATCGTAGAGTAAGACCGGCATATCAAGGTTGACCGCACTGACGATTGACTCGATTGGAACGGTTGGATTCATGGCGAAATACTCGGATCCAACCAGGCCCTTTTCCTCTGCGGTTACCGCGACGAACAATATGGATCGTCTCGGTGCGGCGGTTTCGGTAAAAAGCCGTGCGGTTTCGAGCATGACCGATACTCCGGATGCATTATCCATCGCGCCGTTGTTGATCATGTCATTTTGACCTTGCTCACTATCTTCTGAATGCAACTCACCAATATGGTCAAGATGCGCTGAGTAGACCACGTGTTCATTTGCAAGTAAGGGGTCCGAACCGGGTAAAACGGCCACCACGTTTGGACTGTAGATGGTTTCATGTGTGCTGCGTTGACGCATTTTGACGGTACTATCAAGAGTGAATGACATCAGTGCTTCAGCGTTTCCATCACGTTCGAGCAAGGCTTCCAGGTTAACTGGTGCGTTCTCAAACAGAACTTCCGTAGCCGTGTGACGCAGCATACCACCCGCCTGAAGCTGTTCGAACTGACCATGGACCTCGCCTTTTTCGTTCATCCAACCCATAGAAGGGCTGCCAACCAGGCTGCGTACCCGCTCCCAGGCGAAGCGTTGCGCTGTCCGCGGCGTATGGATCATCAAAGTACCGACGGCACCATGACGTACGGCTGCCTTGAGCTTTTCCATGGTCGAAGCAAAATGAGCGCCTTCCTCACTGGGAAAGTCATGTGGCTGACCTGCGAATGACACCACGACCTTGCCTGTAACGTCTATCCCGGCGTAGTCGTTATGTTCCAACTCCGGCGCATCAATGCCGTAACCAACAAACACCATGCCTGCTTCGAGCTCTGATGATGTACGCGCCAGGGATGGACTCATGTAAAAATCTTCGACGAATATCAGCGGCGTTGTTTTATCACCCCGACTGAACTCAATCTCAGCAGAACCGGATTCAAGAAAAGCCCTCCGCATCGGCACCTGCTGTAAATACGTTCCGCCATCGCCGGCAGGAATAAGCCCCATTTGCCGGTACTGGCTGGCCACATAGTTGGCGGCAATATTATAACCGTTAGTTCCGGGTTGCCTGCCCAGCATCAGGTCATCAGCCAGGAATTCGATATGAGCCCGCAGGCGATTTTGAAGTTGTTGGTCAGATTCTTCTGATGCCGCTATTGCAGTAGTGACAAGTAACAAAGTGCAACCAAGTGATACAAACAAACGCATGCAGACTTTCCCTATTATCGACTAAAGCAAACCTGCCGGAATGCGCTCCCGGCAGGTAACCCAGGTTTTGGGTTTGATCTGTGCGGCTCAGGACTCAAATGGTGCCAGTTTTGCGGGTACCAAAATCTTTTTCAGACGCACATATTTGGGCAGACCGTGACTATCGTAAGGAGGATAGTCTTCACCATGTATAAGCGGTTCCAGGTAACGCCGTGCTGCTGCAGTGATGCCAAACCCGTTGGCAGTAATGAACTTCCGGGGCATCATCTTCTCTTTATTCGCAACCTTCGCCAGGTCTGCTTCACCGACTTTCCAGCGATAGGGTTTGTCAGAGGTTCTGATAACGATCGGCATCACACCGGTTTTACCCTGCAGTGCCAGTCGCACGGCTTCCTTACCCATGGCATAGGCCTGCTCCACGTCATTTTTCGAACCGATATGACGGGCGGAACGTTGCAGATAGTCGGAAACGGCCCAATGGTTCTTGTAACCGAGGGCATCGGTAATCATACCGGCAATCACCGGAGCAACACCGCCTAATTGTGCGTGGCCAAAGGCATCTCGGCGACCGGAATCCGCCAGGAAGCGACCTTCCTGATCCCTGACACCTTCGGAGACAACGATCGAACAATAACCATGTTTCTTCACCGTCTTGTCGACCTGCTTCAACAGGGCCTCTTTATCCAAAGGTAACTCCGGAAACAGGATGATGTGTGGTGGATCACCTTTTTCACGTTGGGCGAGGCCACCCGCTGCGGCAATCCAACCGGCATGACGACCCATCACTTCGAGCACGAAAACCTTGGTGGAAGTTGAAGCCATTGAATCGACATCCAGGCTTGCCTCCATGATTGAGACCGCTACATATTTGGCAACCGATCCAAAACCGGGACAGTTGTCGGTTATGGGCAGGTCATTATCAATGGTCTTGGGGACACCGATACATTGAACCGGAAACCCAAGCTTATCGCCAATCTGTGAAATCTTGTATGCCGTATCTGCTGAATCACCACCACCGTTGTAAAAGAAGTAACCGATGTTGTGGGCTTTGAAAACCTCGATCAACCGCTCATATTCGGCCCGGCTCTCTTCGATACCTTTCAGCTTGAAACGACATGAACCAAATGCACCACCCGGCGTGTGTCGTAAGGCGGCAATGGCTGATTTGCTTTCTTTGCTGGTGTCTATCAACTGCTCGTTAAGAATACCTAAAATACCGTCTTTTCCGGCATAAACCTTACCCAGCCGGTCTTTGTTTTGACGAGCTTCCTCTATCAAGCCACAGGCTGTTGCGTTGATCACCGGTGTTACTCCACCGGATTGTGCATAAAGCAAATTCTTCTTGGTCATAATTTTCCTTAATTCCCTTCAATCTTCATTGACTTGATAGGTACGAGAGGTTAGCGTTAGCGCCTATTTTATAGGACTGGAACCGTACAATGCGAATTGTATTATTAGGCCCACCGGGTTCGGGTAAAGGAACCCAGGCAGCCTTGTTGGTCAAGCAATTGGGTATACCACATATTTCCACCGGTGCACTGTTGCGAGATGCCGCCAAAAGAGGGACAGAACTTGGCCTGCAGGCAAAAGCGCTAACGGATAAAGGCGAGTTGGTACCCGATAATGTCATGTCTGGCATGCTTGAGGAAAGGCTAAATCTTGAAGATGTTGCCAAGGGTTTTATCCTGGATGGTTACCCTCGTAACCTGGCACAGGCAAGTTCGCTGGATATCCTGCTGAAGCGCCTGAATCAACAGGTAGAAGAGGCCATCCTCGTCGATATTAACGCCGAGCAAATTCTCAAGCGTATCGCCAAACGTGCGCAGGAAGAAGGTCGTGCCGATGATACTGAAGAGACCGTGCGAAACCGATTGCGGGTTTATGCAGAGCAAACTGCGCCAGTGGCAGATTATTACGCCGAGCGCGGTCTGCTGACCAGGGTACTCGGTGATGGTAGCGTGGATGAAATCTTCCAGCGCCTCCGCAGCATATTAAGCCTGGGCTCTGTACCCACCTGAGTGACGGGATGGTCTTTTCTTATCGCGTCTAAATCCAAAAAGCAGTCAGTGTTGTTATGAATCGCGTGCTCATGAACCTGGCCCAAATGTTGCGGTTGCGTGGCGGGCCACAATTCCTGCCTTCCTCCTGGCTGCTGATGATCGTCCTGCTTGCAGCTTACCTGGTGCAAAACCTGGTTACCGGTCAACAACTGGAAGATCAAAACGCCGCGGCAAAGAGTTTGCTCGCCATTTGCCTGCAGGTCGTTGTGCTGACCGGCTTGCTTATCTGGCGTAAACATCCGGAGCGTTTTGCGCAAACGATGAGTGCCCTCGCCGCTATGGGTATTTTTTTCAATATGATTACCTGGGCACTGCTATCAATGTCTGACCCGACATCTAACCAGCCGATACTGGCCCTGATCTGGTTTGCAGTTTTTATCTGGAGTCTTTTCGTTGACGCACACATTTATCGCAATTCGCTATCCGTTCCATTTGCGATAGGTATGCTGGTCACCGTACTGATACTGGCGGCAAGTTACGTATTGATTGAAATGGTGTTTATTCTTGGGAACACCTGATTCAACGATGACTGAAACGAATTGAGATTTGGAATGAAATGAAAATTCATATACTTGGAGCATGCGGTACATTTATGGGCGGCGTGGCCATGCTCGCCAGTCGCGCCGGTCACCAGGTGACCGGTGCCGACCAACATACTTATCCACCGATGAGCAACCTGTTGGAGAGTGAAGGCATCACTTTGTATGAAGGTTACAGCGAAGAGCCTATGCACGATAAACCGGACCTGGTCATTGTTGGTAATGCCCTGAGTCGCGGTAACCCTGCCGTTGAATACGTCTTGAACAACAGGCTGAACTACACCTCAGGCCCGCGTTGGTTAGGCGAAAACTACCTGCGTGGCCGCAAGGTTATAGCAGTTGCCGGCACACATGGTAAAACCACCACCTCCAGCATGCTTGCGTGGATACTGGAGTACGCCGGTCTGAATCCCGGTTTTCTGATCGGCGGCGTGCCGCAGAATTTCCATGTTTCAGCCCGCGAGGGTTCGGATTATTTTGTTGTGGAAGCTGATGAGTACGACACCGCTTTTTTTGACAAGCGTTCCAAGTTCGTCCACTACCGCCCGCAGATCGCAATCCTGAACAACCTGGAATACGACCATGCGGATATATTTCCGGATCTCGCGGCGATAGAAACACAGTTTCACCACCTGATGCGTACTATCCCTGGTAACGGCACCATCATCAGCAACGGCGCAGATGCAAACCTTGAAAGAGTGATTAGCCGGGGATGCTGGAGCAAGCTGCAACGGTTTTCCTTTGATGGCAAATATGACTGGCAGGTTGAGATGATAAAACCCGATGCCAGTGAGTTGCGCTTCAGTTTTCAGGAAAAAGTGGTGGGTACACTGGAATGGAACCAGTGTGGTCGTCACAACGCCATGAATGCCTGTACCGCTATTGCCGCGGCTGTGGCTACGGGGTTGCCAGCCTCCGCAGCTATTGAAGCACTCACATTGTTCAGCGGTGTAAAACGCCGGTTGGAGGTGCTCACACAGGCAGGGGATATCAGTGTGTATGATGATTTCGCACATCACCCCACCGCCATTCGGTTGACGCTGGAGGGTTTGCGGCGCAAGGTTGGCAATTCCCGTATCCTGGTCGCGCTTGAGCCACGCAGCAACACCATGAGGGCAGGTGTTCACGCACATGAACTGGGTCCGGCGTTAATGGCGGCCGACCACGTCTGGCTCAAAACCGGTGAAGGTATTGACTGGGATCCCAATGTTGCACTGGCACCACTGGAAGGGCGCTTCAAAATTGCGACACGGGTGGATGATATGTTGCAGCAGATGAAAAACCACCTTAACCCGGGCGATCATGTCGTGTTCATGAGCAATGGCGGTTTCGAAGCGGCCCCGCGAAGAATGGCAGAATTTCTAGAAGACACATGATCGAAACCGATATTCCACTCTTCCCTCTTCATACCGTTTTATTTCCAAACGGATATTTGAAGCTCAGAATCTTTGAACAACGTTATATCGACATGGTACGTGAGTGCAGTCTTAAAGCCTGCTGCTTCGGTGTTTGCCTGATAAACAACCCGGAAGACTCAAACCGCCCTGCCAACCACATGAGAGTCGGCACCACGGCTGAAATTTGTGATTTCTCCACCCTCGATGATGGCTTGCTGGGTATTACTGCGCACGGAAGGCAAAAATTTATCACTAATAAAACCCGTATGCGGGACAATGGCTTATTGATGGCCGAGGTCGAACTGCTGGATGAAACCGACCTCATTGACGTGCCGGATGAGTACTCGGTGCTGTCCATGATTACAGGACGCTTCATGGAGCGAGCCGGTAGTAATTATCCCTCATTCCAACCACAACATTTGCAGGATGCCAACTGGGTTGGCTACCGCCTGGCCGAATTGTTACCGCTGGATATCAATGAGAAACAGGTATTGCTACAGATAAGCGACCCACTGGAGCGTTTGCAAATGCTGCTTGAAGTGCTACCCCGGTTTCAGGAACCTGTTGAAGCCTGAGCATCCCTGATCAGCAAAAGCCCTTCACCAACCCTTCTGGTTTGCAGACCTTCAACCTCGGTTTCCAATTGTTGCAAGTCTTTCTTCAAGACAGGTCTTGATTGCCAGTAACTGAAGAACTTCATTCGCTGGACAAGCACTTCACGGTTAACCTGACCCAGGTAAACCGCCTGATCGTTTGATTTCAGCCTGATTCCGGAGTCCCAGAGACGAATTGTCTCCTGTGTGAAAGGATCACCACCGAGCCGGTGTAACAATAGAATACCAGCATGACCGAGGTAATCCCGTTTCAAGGGTGGAAGTGAAATTTCCGTGGGCTCCGGGTTCATGGACAAAAGAATCCAGCGCCAGTTGGCTGACTCTGCCTCCTGCCACCCTTGAGCCACCAGTATCCGCGCGAGATCTGTCGGTTCCCCTGCGAATTGAATATTAAATTCACGGGCAGCAACAGACTTCGAACGGGTACGCTCCCGTGGCAATGTCCGCCATTCACTTTCCCACCAGCCCTGCCCGTTTATTACACTTTGCGACAAAGGCAACTTTAATGCGGCAACATCACTCTCCAGATTCTGTTCAACCTGCCATGTAAAGGTGGCTGCCAGCATACCGAAAAAAATCAGGCTGGCCGATATGCCATTGAATGACCGCAAGGCACGCTGCCGGTAAGCAATACCGACGACAAACGTCCAGGCCATACCCAAAGCCACGCCCATTAATGCTCCACTGAGCCAATCCAGCCCGAGGTACAACCGGGCCAAAACCAGCAGAGACAGAAGCAGGCCTACAATCACGTAAGGCCATTTTCGTTTGCGGCGTCTTAATTCCCTTGCAACCATCACGGCGAAATATCCCAGCACGACCGTCACCAGGGTTAAAGCAGCACTTGGGTTGTATAAAGCATTGAAACCCGCCTCACTCAACAAGGGAGTCGAGCGTAACGACCAGCCAAGTAATATCTGCAGGATCACGCCGCCACCCATCGCTACCAGCCAGTGCAGTGCGGCCTTTTGTCGCCCGGCACCTATCAGCCACAATAACACCGCCATTGAGGTCGGTATGAGAACCCAAAGACGGGATAATTGTGTCAGAGCGACCATTATCGGATCAGCAATATGATTTCTAAGTGTCAGTGCGTATGCCTGGACAGCCTGATCCCAGGATTTCGGGGAAACGGAAAACGGTGTCAGGAATAACAACATCACGATGGCCCAAAAAACCAACACCAAAAGCAAACCCATCATGGTGATGGACAGGACCTCCGGCTGGGTTGAATCAAGCAGGGGTCCAAAAATTCGTCTGAATACCGGGTGCCGGCGCAACCAACGGATTACATGCCGCATCCAGCGTGCGGAATGACTGGCAAGTAATTCATAGGCAGTCCAGATCGTCCACCAGGTCAACCACAGAACCACGAAACCAATGATCAACACCAGTGACAATCGACCGGCGTATTCAGACGCGACTTCGAGTGAAGCGCCAAATAGCATGCCGGGAATCAGGTAAGCTGGAGTCCAGACAATACAGGCAGGAATATCAACCAGGAGAAAACGACGGGGAGCCAGGCCCAGCATACCGGCAGTGACAGGTATCACCGGCCGCAGAGGACCGATAAAACGACCCACGACCACGCTTTTGGGGCCATGCACACCAAAATAATCACGACCCCGTTCGAGCATTCGGGGAAACTTCGAAAACGGCCACATTTCTGCCAGGTGACTTCTGTATCGTCGACCGATCACATAACTGACGAGGTCCCCGGTAAATGCACCAACCGAGCCCCACAACCAGATAGGGAGCATGTCCAGGGCGCCAAGACTGATCAACGCACCAATGCCAAACAGGATAATAATGCCGGGAATGAGGATACCGACAAAGGCCAGTGATTCCACAAAGGACATGACAAATACCCAGAAACCAGCCCATCCCGGGTTGGCAGACAACCAGTTAAGCAAGTCTTGTGTCCAGTCAGTTTCCACTTGGTTTCAGCTAGCCCTTCTTTGCGCACAATTCATCGCTATAATACGGGATTGAACTGTCTAATGCCTGATGCAGGGACCGCAAATGCAAACACTAAAAAACAAAACAATTTTTATCACCGGGGGTTCCCGCGGGATTGGCAGAGCCATGGCTCTACGCGCAGCACGCGATGGCGCCAATATTATCATTGCCGCCAAGTCCGACAAACCCCATCCCAATCTACCGGGTACAATTTTTTCGGTTTCTGAAGAAATTGAAAAAGCCGGTGGTCGCGCCTTGCCGATCAAGCTTGATATACGCGATGATCAAGCTGTCCTTGATGCGGTAGACAAGGCAGCCAGTCACTTCGATGGTCTGGATATTCTCATTAACAACGCCAGCGCCATTGCCCTGACAAAGACACTGGAAACACCTATGCGTAGTTTTGACCTGATGCACTCGGTCAACGTGCGCGGTACTTTTGCTTGTTCAAGAGCCTGTTTACCCTACCTGTTGAAATCGGATAACCCACATATACTCAATCTGTCACCCCCTTTGAATCTTGATCCTGTGTGGTTCAAAGACTACCTTGCCTACACGATGTCAAAATACGGCATGAGTATGTGTGTTCTCGGCATGGCTGCAGAATTTCGTGCCAGCGGCGTTGCTGTTAATGCCCTTTGGCCACGAACGGTCATCGATACCGCAGCCATCAATATGCTGGGTGGTGTCGTCAAGGCAGACAATTGTCGTAACCCGGAGATCATGGCAGACGCAGCACACGCGATACTTTGCCGTGATAGCAAAACCACCAGCGGCAACTTCTTTCTTGACGAGGATGTATTGCGCGTCGGCGGCATTAAGGATTTTGACCACTATGCCGTCAAGGCCGGTCAGCCACTGATGAAAGATCTGTTTCTGGATTGAATAATATTGAGTAGCCCCACGGACCAGGCTCGTCACTATGTCGCGTCGTTGACGGGTTTACGGGGTATAGCTGCCTTATTCGTATTTATTTTTCACTACAGTTATTTTAACCCGGGTATACGGCTTGACCTGACCATTCCGGTTATCGGCAAGGCATTGCACTTTCCGCTGGTGTTTGGCTTTGCAGGTGTCGATGTTTTTTTTGTGTTGAGCGGATTCCTGTTGTCACTTCCCTTTGCACGCGCCACGCTGAGCCGTTCTGCGCACCCGCCACTCACACAATATTACAAGAGACGCCTGTTGCGGGTGTTTCCGGCCTACTATGCCCAATTGGCTATCATCCTTATTCTTGGCGCGTGGTTCGTCACCTGGAAACCCCTTGATGGAACCTCGCTACTTGCTCATCTTTTTATGTTCTTCAACATGGGATGGGACCCTGTCCTACCGATGGTGGGGCTCTGGTGGACCCTGCCTGTTGAATTTTCGTTCTACCTGTTGCTGCCGTTCATCGCTTCCTTCATGCGTCCGGGACGGTGGGTGGCATTCCTGTTAGGGGGAATTATCTTAAGCATGCTTTACCGTATCTGGTCTGTCGATCACTTCGCCGCAGCACCCCAGGCGGTATTTCTGTCGGCTTCTCTTCTGCCCGGCTCCCTGCCGGAGTTTCTTTTGGGTGCATCAGCGGCCGTGCTGGTTCAACAATTTGATTTGAAGGCCATCAAACGACCAGGCGCATGGATGCTGGATGGCATATTCCTGGCAGGTGTCATACTGGCCAATGTATGGTTCTGGAAAATCATGCTTCCATACGGAGGCGTCTTCTGGTCCGGTCACTGGAGTATGGTGGTCGCTCCACTGGCCCTTGGCCTGCCGCTGTCAATGATAGTGATCAGTTTGTACTGGGGAAGCCGGATTGGCAGGCTACTTTTCGCAAATCCGGTGGTCTATTTTCTCGGCCTGATCAGCTACAGCCTGTATCTTTGGCACTTCGTGGTTCTGCAACAGGCTGAAGTCGTATTTGGCGACGCCTATGCAGGCATGCAAGGCTTGCCAAAGTTCCTGCTTTCACTGTCACTGGTGGTACTGGTTTCAACCATAAGTTATTTCGTTTTCGAGCGGCCCTTTTTTCGTCTGGGTGCCCGTCGCAAAAACCAGGATCAGGCACCCGAAACAAAAACTGGCTTTTAGGCCACACACGAATGAAACGCTTCCCTCGCCGCATCGATCGTTGCTGAAATATGCTCCTCGGTGTGTGCCGAAGATACAAAACCAGCTTCATAAGCAGATGGCGCCAGGTAAATACCTCCATCCAGCATGGCATGGAAAAAGCGCTTGAACATATTCACATCAACAGCACCCGACTGTTCGAAGTTGATAATTTGCTCCGCGTTGCTGAAATACAGACCAAACATGCCGCCAACCCGCGTCGTGGTAAATGGCACGCCATAGAAATCGGCCTGAGCCTGCAAACCTTCGGTCAACATCCGGGTTTTCTCACCAAGTGCCTCGTAGAAACCCGGTACTGTAATCTGCTCAAGTGTCGCGAGACCCGCAGCCATCGCCACCGGGTTGCCTGACAACGTACCTGCCTGGTAAACGGGTCCGGAGGGTGCGACCAGTTCCATAAACTCGCGTTTGCCACCGAAAGCACCTACCGGCATGCCGCCACCGATGACCTTGCCGAAAGTCGAAAGATCCGGCGTGATGCCATATAGGGCCTGGGCCCCGCCCAGCGCCACGCGAAAACCGGTCATGACCTCGTCAAAAATCAACAAAACACCGTGCTGATCACACAGTTCACGAAGCCCCTGCAAATAGCCTTCCAGTGGCGGAATACAATTCATATTGCCGGCCACAGGCTCAACGATCAGGCAGGCTATCTCATCTCCCTGTTGGGCAAAACACGTCCGTACCGCGTCCAGGTCGTTAAATGGCACGGTCAGCGTCAGGTCTGCACAGGCAGAAGGAACACCGGGAGAATTAGGCACACCCAGGGTCAGCGCACCACTACCTGCCTTGACCAGGAAGGCATCGGCGTGGCCGTGATAACAACCCTCGAACTTGAGAATACGATCCCGTCCGGTTGCCGCGCGTGCCACACGTATGGCACTCATGGTTGCCTCGGTACCCGAATTGACCATACGCACCATATCCATGCCATCAATCAATTCACACAGCTTTTCCGCCATGGTGACTTCTGCTGCCGAAGGCGCACCAAAACTCAAACCCTTGTTAACCGCTTCGTGTACCGCCGCGATAATCGCCGGATTGGAGTGACCCGCTATCATGGGACCCCAGGAGCCGACATAGTCGATGTAGGAACGGCCGGAAACGTCATACAGACAAGCACCCTGCGAACGTTCAAAAAATACCGGGTCGCCGCCAACCCCGTTAAATGCGCGAACCGGTGAATTCACACCGCCCGGTATATATTGACGTGCCCGTTCTATTAATTCATGGCTGTTGGTCATTTTGGTTGTTCTCTGTTCGAAAAAACGCCATTTTAACCTGCAAAAGGTTTAAGCGCGCGTCTTTGCATGGCAAACTAGTCCTTTTGCGATAATAGGATTTGAAACGTGCCGGAGAACGACTATAAAGTCTGGATGTGTATCATCTGTGGCTGGGTGTATGAAGAAGAAAAAGGCTGTCCTGAAGAAGGCTTGGCACCCGGCACACGCTGGGAAGACATACCGGAGTTCTGGGTTTGCCCGGACTGTAGTGCGGGTAAAGAAGATTTCGAAATGATCGAGCTCTGACAGGGCCCTTTCAAAGGAACATGGCATCAATATGAGCACGGGAATTACAAGAGACAAGCGCAATGGAATGATCGGTGGTGTTTGTGCTGGCCTCGCACGGCATTTTGGCTGGTCAGTGACAGGTACGCGGGTTGTTTATGTCCTGGCCTCAATCCTGTCGGCAGCTTTTCCAGGTATCGTCGTTTACATCATTCTTTGGTTGTTAATGCCTGAATCCGACTAATCCGCATATTTCATCCTCAAATAATACCGCTCAGCAGGGTTTCATCTGTTTTTAACTCCAACCACCTGCAAGCAGGACCGGACGTGTCCGGTGTAAATTTCTGAGCACCCGGCAGACCATTGATGGCGCTTGAAGGGCCACCCAACATGGACACACCATTTCTAACAGCTTCAAAAACCTGGTGAACATGACCCCAAACCACGGCTTTCACGTTTGGGTACCGGTCAATCAACTGAAGAAAGTTCTCCGAATCCATTAATCGATACTTGTCTATCCACGGACTGCCGACGGTGATGGGTTGGTGGTGCAGCGTTATGAGACACGGACATTGTTCATGACCCGCTAAAAAACCTTCAAGTTCATTCATCATCTTTTCACTGAGACGACCTTCCGGCTTTGTTGGCAAGCAGGAATTCAAACGGATAATTTGCCACGCATCATGCTCTGATACCCCGATGCTATCCACCGGGCTACCCGGAAAGGTGGTTGCGAGCAGCTCAGGATCATCATGATTTCCCGGCAAAGCCAGCACCGGAACGCCAAGTGGTTTAAAAATCTTTTGCAGGGTTTGGTAGGAAACCCGGCTGCCATCCTCACTCAGGTCACCCGTGGCCAATAGAAGGTCCGGCTTCAGAGCCTTTAGCCTTCGTACCAGGGTTTTCAGGTTTTGATGTGGATTAATACCACGAAACTTCTGCTTCGGATCCGCCGGCAGATGGCAATCGCTTACCTGGGCTATGAGAATGCCGGTGCTCACCGCAAGAATTTCCCTGACACCCCGGATCAGTCCAGTTCAATAATGAGTTGGTCACCCGGTCCCACGCCAAGCTCCGAAGCCTTACCGGCATTAAGTTCAAGTACATACATGGCCGGCCCGGTACTCGGGTAAGAAGGACAACGGCTGACCCTGCAAGGGGGGGTGTCTGCAGAGATGCTGACCATCTTCAGCTCTGCGTCAAAATACATGATATCCAGCGGAATACGGGTGTTCTTCATCCAGAAGCTGCGTGGGGCCTCATTGGGGAAAATAAACAACATGCCCTCATCGGCCGGCATGCTATCCCTGAACATGAGGCCCAGGGCCTGTTCTTCCTGTGTGTCTGCGATTTCAACGCTAAAAGCCCTGCCACCCAGTTCAACACTGGGACTTTTCGCCGCGCAGGCTGCACAGGAAGCTATCATCAATATACACAACAAAACTCGCATCAGGCTTATCCGGTTTTTAATTCAACCGAATAATAACAAGCATCGAGCAATGGTGTAGGTAATCTTGGGTGCGGGTTTTAATCCAGGGCGGCTAATTGCACATCCGGCGCGTCTTCAACATCAAGCGCTACCATCACGTCTTTGTAATATGCCGGATCAATATCACCCATTATGTTGATAACAACGACTTCTTCTTCATCGGCCGAGACGATGGTCAACCCCTGCATACCGTTGTTGGAGGGCTTGGCATACATCTGTACCAATTCGTCTTCTTCGCGTACCAGCATCACCGGTTGCCAGCCATCATTATTCAGCTTGTTACCCATGTGTTCGAAATTTTGCGCGATGCGTTCGCTGTCACCATTGACTTCATAGATACGACCCCGTCCAGGCTTTTGAGCAAGGCCTGTGTCTCCGGTTCATCATCCATGAACCGGGCGGCAAAGCGTAATACGGTGGGGCCCAGTGACAGCGACATCGTGCGGTTGGTCTCGCCCACTCCCGGTGAATCCAGATTGGCGTAACCATCGTTGCTGCGCGGGGCCGTTATACCGCAGGAAGAAAGTACAAATGCAGTCAGTAACAGTACCAGCACGAGCGCTATGCCATGATTATTTTCAAAGATTCTCATTGGCTCAGTCGAGGTCCAGATCAACATTCACATCAAACTTGTCCATTACCTGTGCCAGTTCAGCAGGGTTCAATTGACCGATGACATTCACAAACACGGCTTCTTCATCATCCACAACCATTACGGTCATGCCTTCCATGTTGCCGTCTATCGCTTTCATATAAACCAGGACCTGCTCATCGTCTTCATTGACTTGCACAATTGGCTCCCAACCAGAGGATTTAAGACTACTCTTGGTCTTGCCAAACTGATCCCTGGCGGCATCAACATTTTCATCGAGCGAATATATCTGTACCCGAATTCCTTTGAGCTTGGAAATCATCTCCGAGGTCTCCGGACTTTCTGATGAACTCATCATGCCAACAAAATTGAGCATCGTTCCACCCAGGTTAATCGTGATTTTTGGCTCGCCATAAGTGGCTGACAGGTCGCCGAAGTCAACATATCCTGGCAGGTCCACCAGTTCGTCTTCCTGCGCCATGACTGGTAGCGCAAGTAATGCGCAAAATAACCCGATAACAAACTTACTCATTAATAAACGTTTCATGCTTCTTTCTCCTTGGAGGTTAAATTCTGTGATTGGATGACCTTGTTGACCGATCCGGTCACTGCGTTTGCCATCGTATGTCCAACTGTTGATTCAATTTCGCGTCCGGTGATAACCGCGGCCTTATCGAGATAGGCAAATGCGATTGCCATCTCCTGACGTGCCTGGGCAATTTCGCTTGCAGACGGCGTATCCGGGCGCATCAGGCTGACGGCGATGACCACCAGCGGAATGGCCGCAAGTGCCATGGCCCAGCGGGGTTGGAATAAGCTGAAAGCCGGTTTTGAACGGTGTTCACGGGGTATCGCGTTTAGCCTTTTTGTCAGGCTTTGGGGTGCCTGCTCGACATTGACCTGATCCATCACCTGCTGAAGCTGATAGGCCTCAACTATGGCCCGTGCCAACTCGAGATCATCTGATGCGTGTGTCTTGAGCAATTCCGCATCGTCTACGCTCAGTTCGCCATCAAGCAAGGCGTTGATTCGATCTTCCCATTTTTCATCATATTCATTCATGGTCTTACCTCGGCCAGTTGCTCCCGCAACTGTTTTCTTGCACGGTGCAGGTAGGTTTTAACCTGCGCCAAATTCAATTCCAGCATCCCGGCTACCTCTTCGTAGCTGTGCTGATTAACATCCCGCAAAACGACCAGCGAGCGGTAGGGCTCTTTCAAACCTGAGATGGCCCGCTTCAACCAGACTGCCGTTTCACTGGCGGCAGCTCCCTGCATGGGTCCGCTGACCTCTCCGGCCATGTAAGACTCGTCGAACTCGACGTTGTCCCGCCTGCGCCTGAGACGGTCAAGACAACCGTTACGGGTCACCTTCATCAACCAGGGTTTAATGCGTTCAGGGTCAATGCTGTCCTGGTTGTTCCAGAGCTTCACAAATGCCTCCTGTGTGGCATCTTCGGCCTCCTGCGCGTCTTTCAATATATAGCGCGCCACCGTCCAGGCCTGATGCTGGTACTCCTTCACCCATTGACGGTATTTTCTGCTCATCTCATGAGAATAAACGCAGCCGGGCGCAAATGGTTACATTCTTTGCCAAATTACTGCCAGAATGACCCTCAGGAGCAAACAAACACCATCAGGATGGCCAATGGAATTATCAAAAAGTAAGCTGCAGGAATTTAAAATCAGGCTCTTGGAGCTCAGATCCGGTTTGCTCAAGGCAGCAGAAACCGGCGAGCAGGCCGAAGAGGTGGTTGAACTGGATCAGGCGCGGGTCGGCAGGCTATCACGTATGGACGCCATGCAGGCTCAGGCCATGTCAGTTGAAACCGGCCGGCGGCGGCGGGAACATCTCGTGGAGATTGAAAAAGCGCTTGGGCGCATCGAGGCCGGCGACTATGGCGAATGCCTTGAATGCGGTGAGGTCATCCTTCCGGGCCGTCTCGAGGCTAACCCAACCGCGACACTGTGTATTGCTTGTGCACAAGCACTGGAATAAGGTCCTGATTTGTCAATAAATACGGCTATCAGACTATGGGTTTTGTGTTCCGCGAAAAAAACAAAAGCCCATGCTCTTGAAATGTAGACAGCATATCCCCAACTTTGCATGCAGGCTGCGGAACACCTCATCGAGGATTCCACAGGCACATAACAGACCTGAACGGTGAAGCCGTTAAGGTTTCATGTTCATTTATTGATAAAAATTTTTGGGAGAACCTCAGATGAACCTTCGTCCTCTACACGATCGAGTGATTGTGAAACGAATGGAAGAAGAACGTATGTCCGCTGGTGGCATCGTCATTCCTGACTCAGCAACTGAAAAACCTGTCCGCGGTGAAGTACTTGCGATAGGCAATGGCAAAATTCTCGATAACGGTGAAAAACGAGCGCTGGATATTAGCGTTGGTGACACCATCCTTTTCGGTAAGTATTCGGGAACCGAAGTAAAAGTGGATGGCGACGAACTGCTCGTTATGCGCGAAGAAGACATCATGGCGGTTATCGAAGCCTGATAACCCCTTTTAAGTATTGAATGAATTGAGGATTAGACAATGAGTGCTAAAGACGTACGTTTTGGCGAAGACGCCCGTGGCAAGATGCTGCGCGGTGTTAACGTTCTGGCCGACGCGGTCAAGGTAACGTTGGGCCCCAAGGGTCGTAACGTGGTATTGGATAAGAGCTTCGGTGCTCCTACGGTCACCAAAGATGGTGTTTCCGTAGCTAAAGAGATCGAGCTGGAAAACAATTTTGAAAACATGGGTGCACAGATGGTCAAGGAAGTTGCTTCCAAGACCTCTGATGTCGCTGGCGACGGCACCACCACTGCAACAGTTTTGGCCCAGGCCATGTTGCGTGAAGGCATGAAAGCCGTTGCTGCCGGTATGAACCCGATGGATCTGAAGCGTGGTTTGGATAAAGCTGTCGCAGGCGCTGTTGAGCAACTGCACGACATGTCTACACCATGTACCGACAACAACGCGATTGCACAGGTTGGTTCCATTTCGGCCAACTCTGATACCGAAATCGGTGAGTTGATCGCAAAAGCCATGAACAAAGTAGGCAAAGAAGGCGTTATCACCGTTGAAGACGCAACCGGCCTGTCCAATGAACTGGACGTGGTTGAAGGTATGCAGTTTGACCGTGGTTACCTGTCGCCCTACTTCATCAATGACCAGGCAACCATGAGCGTTGAACTGGAAAACCCTTACATCCTGCTGCACGACAAGAAGATCAGCAATGTACGTGATCTGCTTCCGGTACTCGAAAGTGTTGCCAAGTCCGGCAACCCGCTTTTGATCATCGCTGAAGATATTGAAGGCGAAGCCCTGGCTACCCTGGTGGTTAACTCCATTCGCGGTATCGTTAAAGTCTGTGCTGTTAAGGCTCCTGGCTTCGGTGACCGTCGTAAAGCGATGCTCGAAGATATTGCTGTCCTGACCGGTGCTACCGTTATTGCGGAAGAAGTTGGCCTGTCACTGGAGAAAGCAACTCTTGAAGAGCTGGGTTCTGCCAAGAAAATTCAGATCACCAAGGAAAACACCACGGTTATTGACGGCGCTGGCAGCAGTGACGACATCTCCGGTCGTGTTAACCAGGTCCGTTCACAGATCGAAGAAGCCACTTCTGATTATGATCGTGAAAAACTGCAGGAACGCGTTGCCAAGCTGGCAGGCGGTGTTGCCGTGATCAAGGTTGGTGCAGCGACTGAAGTCGAAATGAAAGAGAAGAAAGCCCGCGTTGAAGATGCCCTGCACGCTACCCGTGCTGCGGTTGAAGAAGGCGTTGTACCTGGCGGCGGTGTCGCACTGGTTCGCGCTCTGGAAGCCGTTAAAGGTATGCAGGGTGATAACGAAGACCAGAATGTTGGTATCACGATCGCATGTCGTTCCATGGAAGAGCCAATGCGTCAGATCGTTGCCAATGCCGGTGAAGAAGGCTCTGTTGTACTGAACAATGTAAAACAGGGTGAAGGCAACTACGGTTATAACGCCGCTAACGGTGAGTACACCGATATGATCGAGGCCGGTATCCTGGATCCGACCAAGGTGACCCGTTATGCGTTGCAGAATGCAGCATCTATCGCTGGCCTGATGATCACCACTGAAGCCATGGTGGCTGAACTTCCCAAGGACGATGCTCCTATGGGTGGTGGCGCTCCTGATATGGGCGGTATGGGTGGTATGGGTGGTATGGGCGGCATGATGTAAATCATCTGCTCCAAACCCGCGTTAAATAAAAACCCCGCCAGTTGGCGGGGTTTTTTTTGCCTTCCCATTAAGGTGGTCACAGCTATACTCTGCATATGTCTTCCGAAAGCCAAAACCATATCCTGGAATTCAGCCCTTTTCTGGATCAGTTGATAGCACGCCATCCGGATTGGCTCGAAGAGTTACAGACGTCAGGCCGACTGGAAAACACCAGTCCACCCGATGCCGGTCAGCTAGCAACTGTGATCGCAAATGCCGGACTGGACCCTGCGCTGCGACAGTTCCGAAACCGGGAAATGATGCGGTTGATCTGGCGTGATCTGAACGAACTCGCCCCGGTTGATGAAATTCTTGAAGACCTGAGCACGCTGGCAGATATTTGCCTGCAGGCCGCCGTTAATTTTCATAGCGCGGCACTTGAGGAAAAACATGGTGTACCACGTAACCCGCAAGGTGAGGCTCAGAAACTTATTGTTATTGGCCTCGGCAAACTCGGTGGCTGTGAGCTTAACCTGTCATCTGATGTCGATATTATTTTCTGTTACCCGGAGCGTGGTGAGTGCGATGGCCGTCGCGGTTTGTCCAATGAACAATTTTTCACCCGGCTGTCCCGAAACGTAATACGTAGCCTGTCTGAGATCACGGTTGATGGTTTTTGTTTTCGGGTCGACACCCGCTTGAGGCCTTTTGGGGATTCCGGCCCACTGGTCAGCAGTTTCGCGGCGCTCGAGCAATATTACCAACGCGAAGGGCGTGACTGGGAACGATATGCACTGATCAAGGCGCGTGTGGTGGCGGGAGATATTGATTCCGGTCAACAGTTGCTGGGTATATTGAAACCATTTGTTTACCGCCGTTATATTGATTTTGGCGCCATTGAAGCCTTACGCGAAATGCACACAAATGTCCGCGAAGATGCTTTGCGTAAAGACCGTCTGGATGATGTCAAACGCGGCCCGGGCGGTATTCGTGAGATTGAGTTCCTGGTACAGACTTTTCAGTTGCTACGCGGTGGAAGGGAACCCGATTTACAAACCCCCTCGATTTTCAGGGCGGCGAACAGTTTGCAAAAACTGCAGATGCTGTCGACCGAAGCGGTTTCGGAACTACTGGCCGCCTATCGCTTTCTGCGGAAAACAGAGAATCGCATCCAGGCTTTACACGATCAGCAAACCCACCGGGTTCCACCCGGGGAAGATGGATTGAGGGTCGCCCGGGCTATGGGTTTCACGGATATGCAGGGTTTCCAGGTTGCGCTTGAGCAGACCCGCAACAAGGTGCAAAGTTTATTCGAACAAAGCCTGCCTCAGTCAGGTGAATCCATCGATGAAAAAAATCCGTGGAACGCCTATTGGCAAAGGATGCGTAACAGAGTCCAGGACGAGAATGCGGATGATGGGGACCGGAAACCACTTTCAGTTTTTGTCAGACGGCTTAACCGGCTTTCACTCAGCCAGCGCGCATCAAGGCGGCTTGATCAGTATATGCCTTTAGTGCTGGAACGATTCGACGCGCTCTCACCGGGTGACGCTGTCATCAACCGTGTTCTTGACCTGATTTCTGCCATCTGCAGACGCAGTGCGTATTTGTCACTGCTTGTGCAAAACCCGGATGCCAGCAAGCGCATGCTCGAGTTGTTTACAGTCAGCAAGCGTGTTGCTGAGGCAGTGACACGTTACCCGGCACTGCTCGATGAGCTAATAGACCCAAGCCTTGGTGCCTACCCACCCACCGTGAAAGATATTCAGAATGGTGTTCAGCGGATTCTGGATAGCAAGAACGACACCGAAACAGCATTACAGGACCTGAATTACTTTAAACAGATGATCAGCCTGCGTGTTGCAGTGGCTGTTCTTAAATCAACCATGTCAGCCTATGAGGCCAGCTCTGCATTGAGCCAATTGGCCCAAAGCCTGGTACAGGCCGTTTTGTCTCTGTCACAACTTGAGATGGAAACCCGTCACGGCCGGTTGCCCGGCGCCGGGCTTACCGTCATTGCTTATGGCAGTCTTGGTTCGGGTGCACTGGGTTTTGATTCCGACCTCGACCTGATTTTCCTGTATCAGCGGGTAGATGCAACATCCGATGGTACCCGCCCGTTGCCGGCGGAGCGTTACCACACCAATGTTGCACGCCGCATGCTTAGCTTAATGTCGGCAACCACCCCCTCCGGACGGCTGTACAGCATCGATGCGAGGTTGCGGCCAAATGGCCGGTCCGGTTTTCTGGTCTCCAGCGTAGATGCGTTCAAACGTTACCAGCTGGAAGAGGCATGGATCTGGGAGTTACAGGCTTTAACGCGCGCCAGACCGGTTGCCGGTGACGCGCAGACCGCAAAGAGTTTCGCCACGATTCGGCAAAACGTGTTGACGATTGATCGTGACAAGGCCCTGATTGAGTCTGAAGTACGCGCCATGCGAAAGCGCATACGTAAAGAGCATGGAAATAAAAAACCACTCAAGCATGGTCATGGAGGCTTGCTGGATATCGAGTTCGTGGTGCAGTTGGGTTTATTACTCAACGCTACCGAACATCCGGAAGTGATCAGTTCTACAGAAGCCGGCAGCCAACTTCGTGCCCTGCACGATTGTGGCTGGTTAAGCGCCAATGCGTTCAAGACACTGGACAGTGTTTACGCTCAGCTAAGTCACGTGCGGCTTCAAGCTGCACTGGTCGATGACAGTGCCGAGCTTGAGACCCAGCCCCTGCTCGATACGACACAGGCATTATGTGATGAGATATTGGGGTAGAATACACCTTCTTTATTTGAGGGGATGACTGTGACTCATCGCACCGACGCCCAGGATGACAGCCTGGGAAATGCAAATACGCAAACACGGGTGGAGGTAAGCCGCGCTGAGCTGCCTCTTTCCTGCCCACAACCAAGCCAGAAGATCTGGAACGCACACCCGCGCGTTTATCTTCCCATTGAGGAAAGCGGTGAAGCCTCTTGCCCTTATTGCGGTACACATTACGTATTGACACAACAATAGGGCGCCAGCCTTCATGCACGTAGTACAGGCGCTGGTCTCTCTCGGTATTGGCGGATCAGAAATGGTCGCCGTCGAAACCACGGAATTCCTTCGTGCAAAGGGCCACCGGGTCACCGTTATAGCGGCAAACGGGCCATTGCTAAAACGGGTCCATGATTGCGGGGCGGACTTCCTGGATTGGCCAATCGGTCGTAAACGTCTGGGTACTTTGTCTTACATCAAGCAGTTGCGCTCGTGGTTAATTGAAAATCAAGCGGATATAGTTCACGTACACTCGCGCCTTCCGGCCTGGATCTGCTTTCTTGCACTGCGTAAGATACCGGCGGACAAACGGCCGGTTTTTATTACTTCCATGCATGGTCAATACTCGGTCAGCAGCTACAGCGCGATCATGGCTCGCGGCGACCATGTGATCGCGGTTTCGAATCATATCCGCAAATACACCCTGAAAAATTACCTGCCTCCCCAAAGCCCCCAATTGCAGACAGTATATGGTGGCACCAGCCGTGATGATTTCCCATTCGGGTATCAACCGCCTGATGAGTGGTGGCAAAAAACCTATGCGGAATTTCCACAGCTGAAGAACAAACGGATACTGCTCCTGCCGGGCCGTCTTTCCCGCTACAAAGGCCATGCAACCTTCATTGAGTTACTGTCCGTTTTGCAATCAGAGTTTGATGATATTCACGCCGTAATCCTGGGCAGGGCAAAACCGGGTTCCCGCTATATCAATGAGCTTGAGGGGCTTGTTGAGCGCCATAAGCTTGGCGATAAACTGACTTTTTGCGGGGTGAGAACGGATATGCGGGATTGGATGACAGCTTCAAGCCTGGTATTTAACCTCTGTAGTGACCCGCCGGAAGCATTTGGCAGAACCATACCCGAAGCCCTCTCGCTGGGCGTGCCGGTCATTGCATGGGATCATGGCGGTGTTCAGGAGATACTGCAGGAGATGTTTCCTGCGGGTGCGGTTGAGCCGGATAACCTGCCGGCCCTGATACAGAAAACCCGTGATTTTCTGCTACACACACCCACGGTCAATAATAGTGATGCTTTTTCACTGCAAGACTCCATGGATCAGACCATGAGCCTGTATGACGCGGCCCTGGGGAAGGAGAACCAATGAAACTACTGCTTAAGCGATTACGGGATGACTGGCCCTCCTGGCTGGCGGTGTCTTTTTTCGCCTTATTGCCGTTTGGCAGACTGGCGGAAATTCCATTGTCGGCTTTTGCCTTGTGTCTTCCATTTTTGGCCCGTTCAGCAGACCACCGTCAACGTATCCGGCGGGTTTCCATCATTGTTGTACCTATTTTTCTTTGCTTCTGGCTGCCGATGGTGGCGTCGAGTTTTGATTCCTTTATGCCACAAAAAAGCTGGGTCAGTTCTATCGCGGCGCTACGGTACCTGGCCGCAGTGCTCAGTATGGCTGTACTTCTGCATGCTGATTCGGCCCGTTGGCGTGTGATTCGCTGGACCTCCTTCCTGCTCGTTTTCTGGGCAGTTGACGGTTTTGTGCAACTGATTTTTGGGGCTGACCTGTTTGGTATTGCAATGAACCCCGACCGTTTAAATGCCCTGTTTGTGCAAAAATACCAGTTTTTCGGGCCAACCCTTGCAATGCTGTCACCACTATTGCTGGAGCATGCCCGCAAACACTGGCCGGCCTGGGCCTGGGTTGGTGCATTTACATTGATGCTGGGCGCCGTTCTGATTGCCGGAATGCGTGCCGGATGGCTGATTATGGGACTGGTTCTGGTTGTCTACATGTGGCTGATGTTTAAACGGGAGAACCGTGAACTTCGAAAAGCCTCGTTGTCCATTCCCGTTTTCGTTATCACGGCCATCATCGGTAGCTACCTGGTATCTCCTTTATTCCAGGCGAGACTTGAACAGTCGCTGGCCATCACACAGGGCACCGAGAAGGCTATCAGTGTCGCGAGCAGTCTGCGCATGCCCATTTTCAATACCAGCCTGGCCATGTTCAAGGCACACCCGGTCAACGGCGTTGGTGTACGGGCTTTCCCAAAAGCATATATGGAGTACGCCGAAGCGGATGATATCCACATCCAAAGCTCGGGTGGTAAATCCGGTGCGACACATGCGCATAACCTGGTGCTTGAGGTTATGTCAGATACCGGTAGCGTCGGTTTAATGGGGCTAATTGCAGGGTTTATCCTTGTACTTGGTTTTTGGCGCAAGATGACACCTGCCAGGCGTAACGAGGCCTTTCCTTTTGTGTTGGCACTGGCGCTGGTCCTTTTCCCGCTTAACTCCCATTTCGCCTTGTATGGCACCTACATGTCATCGTTGATCTGGGTGTTGTTCGGGCTTTGGGCTGCTTGTATCGAAAACAATCCGGTTTGAACGATGCGTTTTTTCTATTCTTTTCTGATCATACTCTGCACACCTTTTGTTTTGCTCTATTTTGCCGTACGCGGGTTTCGCGATAGTTCGTACCTGGGTCGCTGGAACGAACGGTTTGGTTTTGTTTCTGCTCTTGATCAACGGGGCGGTATATGGGTTCATGCCGCATCAGTGGGTGAGTTCAACGCTGCCAGTCCATTGATCAGGGCCCTGCTCAAAGCCTATCCTGAGATACCGCTGACAGTAACCACGCTGACACCCACCGGTTCGGAGCGGGTTAAAAGAGACCTCGGTAACAAGGTTGCACACAGCTATATTCCCATTGATCTGCCGGGTTCCGTAAGCCGGTTTTTAAAGCGTCTGCAACCACGCATGATCATCGTGATGGAAACAGAAATATGGCCGAACCTGTACTTGCAGTCACGGCGTTTGAATATACCGCTTCTAATGGCAAATGCGCGGCTTTCCAAACGCTCGGTTGAACGTTTTCGGCGTTGGCCGGGTTTTGTCGAAGAAGTCTTGCAAACCGTAGCCTGGACCGGGGCACAAAGTGACGCTGATGCAGAAAGGCTCGTCAGTTGCGGTACAAATCTTCAACGTATTGATATGACGGGTAACCTGAAGTTCGATTTGAGCGTTCCCGCCAGCCTTGAAGAACGGGCGGTTGCCTTGCGTGTACGCTGGGGTCAGGAAAGACCGGTACTGGTCGCCGGAAGCACACATGAAGCGGATGAAAATGTAGTCATTCCAGCCTTTGTGGAATTGCTCAAAGCCGTACCTGATGCTCTATTGATCCTGGTACCCCGATATCCGGAGCGCTTTGCCCGGGCAACCCAACTTGCAAAAGCTGCCGAGCTGCGAACAGAGCTACGTAGCCAGGGTGAGATTTGCTCCGCACAAGCCCAGTGTTTTGTTATAGATTCCATCGGTGAACTCATGAGCTATTACGCCTGCGCTGATGTTGCGTTTGTCGGCGGCAGCTTCGGTGAGCAGGGTGGGCACAACGCGTTGGAACCCGCGGCACTGGGCAAACCAGTGTTACTGGGCCCCAATATGGAAAACGCAAAGGAAATCGCCAATCAGCTACTGGAATGCCACGCGGCGCAACGTGTCACCAACCAGCAGGACTTTAGACAAGCAGCGGAAAAAATACTTACCGACGGCGTTTTACGTGACAGCATGGGTCAGGCCGGTCGGGGACTTGTCGAGAATAATAAAGGCGCTTTGAATTTAACCCTGAGTGCGATTAAAAAGCTGCTCTGACACACCGACATCAAGCGAATGCAATGTCATCCCCGCTTCCGCAGGGATGACGTTGCTAATGGTAAGACCGGTGTTTACTGCAGGATGGTATTGACCTTTTGCAGGTCAGTTTCTTCCAGTACACCCGCTGCTGCTTTTAAGCGCAGGTGATCAACGATATAGGTATGGCGAGCCAGAGAGTTGTCCCGCTGGGCCTGAAAATAACGTTGCTGGGCGATCAGTACATCCACAATGGTACGGGTACCAACCTCAAACCCGGCCTGGGTTGCCTCGAGGGCACTTTCTGCTGAAATCATCGCCTGGCCAAACGCGCCGACCTGTTCAATACCGGCAATAACGGCGCGATAGGCATTTTTTGTCGACCTGACGACCGCCCTTTGACGTTGATCAAGGTCTTCATTTACCGCGTTAAGTAAGTGGCGAGCCTGCCTTGTCCTGGAAGTAATCAATCCACCCTGGTATAGGGGCACGAACAATTGCAACCCAATGCGATTGTCATCACTTTGTATGTCAGTAGAAGCAAAATTTTCCCCGGTGAGACTTGTAAACGCTCGTTTGTTGTTCGTGAATCGATTCAAACTTCCAACCAGGTCCAGGGTTGGGTAGTGACCGGATCGCTGCAGACGTATGTTGGCGTCTGCAATTTCAACACTCATGTGTTCAAAAATCACGGTCGGGTTGTATTGCATGGCGATATCAACCCAGTCTTGCTGGTTTTCCGGAAGAGGAGCGACCAGTGGCAAGACCTCTTGCAGTGGATCATAGTCTTCAAAATACTGACCGGTCAGTTCATACAGCGCCTCTTTGGTATCGGCCAGAAAGTTCCTGGAGACGATGGCGCGGGCACGCGCGTTATCATAACTGGCACGTGCTTCGTGGACATCTGTTACCGCAGTCAGACCGACCTCAAAACGCTGTTCAGCCTGCTCGAACTGTCTTTGCAGTGCTTTCTCTTCGGCCTCGGCAAAAATAACACCGTCCTGCGCCGTCAGCACGCTAAAGTAGCCGCCTGCGACTCTCACCAGGAAGTCCTGGTAAGCGATATTGTAGGTGGCATCCGCCTGGCTGACCTGCCCGCGGGCGATATCCAGGTTCTCGTAATTGCTTTGCGCGTACAGAGATTGCCGCAAATCAAAACTGTAGGATTCAGTATCGATATCACTATCCTGTTTTGATTTTGGTTGAACTGGCTGACCGGGAATATTAATTTCACCAACTCTTGTTGTGGCATTGCCCCAATCGCGGGTAGCACGGCCACTTATTGTCGGTAACAGATTTGACCACGCCTGGCGGGTATTTTCCCCGGTGGCATCTTTACGATAGGCGGCTGCCTGCAATTGCGGATCGTTCTTGATCGCCAGATCATGAACACCGACCAGATCAACGGCAAAAACCGGTGAAGAGATTAAAAAAACGGCCGCAATCAAAAACTTTCGATTATTAATATGCAAACTCATAACCAACTCCTAAATCCCTAAAACTCAAATTCCGGTGCTTTTTCAGCATCTATCAACCTTGCGAGATCCGTTTCAAACAAGCTTTCTTCGCGCCACTGAGTCGCATTCAGTTTTGTAAACAGTTTTGCTTCCATTGCAGGTTCTTCACCACAAACAATAAATATGCGGCCACCCGGATTGACCCAGCCACGGAAATGATCCGGAACGCTTGGTACAGAGCCGGTTACAACCAGCACATCATGGGCTTGCTCAGGCTGCCAGCCGGTCATGGCATTTCCGGTTTCAAGCTCCACATTTTGGATCCCTTTTTCCTTCAGCCTGGATGCAACCTCGTTGGAAAACTGTTCATGGACGTCAACACTGACAACGTGCTTGGCCAGTTGCGCAAGACAGGCCGTTATAAACCCGCTACCGGTTCCGATCTCGAGTACCGTTTCACCCGATTTGAGTTCCAGCGCCTGCAACAAACGGCCTTCTATAACCGGCTTCATCATGGTTTGACCATGATCAAGGGGGATGGCCATGTCGGTAAACGCCATTTTCCGGTATCGTACCGGCACAAAATCTTCACGATGGGTTATTTCCAATAACTCAAGAACACGCTCATCCAGAACTTCCCAGGTTCTGACCTGTTGTTCTACCATGTTGAATCTGGCTTGTTCGAAATTCATACTAATCCTTCCTTTACTCCAACCGGTATATGCTATCGCATGTCTGGTTTTCAAATAACAAAAATACGGCATCCCCGGTGAAGCTTGGCACAGACTGCGGTTTTAAGGGCATTTCTCAAAGTGCCATTAGTCACAACGGAGATTATTAAAAAATACAGCTACTGGTTTAACTAGACGCACCGTGCGTCAATAAGGTTTCCATTCGCGTTAAGCGGTATTATCCCATATAGGGCATTGAATGCTTAAGAAAGGTTTAAAAATAATTGTATAAAATTGAAATAAGGTCTTACCAAATCCGGTCATGACTAATGATACGGATCGAACTCATCGTTTTAATGAGCTTGCCGAAGCTTATTCGACGGATTTGTACCGCTACGCCATGTGGATATGCGGTAACGATGCACTGGCAAAAGATCTTGTTCAGGAGACGTTTCTCAGAGCATGGCGGGCTTTGGACAATCTGAAAGATGTTAAGGCAGCAAAAAGCTGGTTAATTACGATTTTACGGCGCGAATATGCCCGCACCTTTGAACGTAAAGTGCCGCCTTTTACCGACCTTGATAAGGTCACAATTGAAGATAATGATGAGTTGAAACCAGATGAACGGACCGAGCGTGATTTACTACGCAAGGGTATTTTGAAGCTGGATTCCAAATACCGGGATCCACTGTTGTTACAGGTAGTATTTGGACACAGCTGTGCAGAGATTTCTGAACAGCTTGGGATCAGTAAAAGCGCGGTGATGACCCAATTATTCAGGGCGCGTGAAAAGCTGAAAACACAAATGCAAAAGGATGGGGTAACGGGTAATGTCCATGAACTTTTCTGAGTTCAAAAAACTGTTAGGTGCAGATCCCCTGAACCGGGATGCTGAGACTTTGCGCGCACGTCAGTCTTCACCAGAATTTGAAGCTGCTGCAACTGAAGCAGAGGCATTTGAAGAAAAGTTACAGGCCGCCGTGCTTGTCAGCCCTCCCGACGACCTGCTCAATCAGATAAAGGGCATTAGCCAACAGCCCGCCCGGCGACGAAACTGGGTACCCCTGGCACTCGCGGCCAGCCTCCTGGTTTTCGTTGGTGCCGCAGGCCTGGTCTGGAAACAGACCCACCAATGGGACAGTGTTGAAGCCTATATTGCGGATCATTATTCACATGATGGCAGCGCTGTAATTGCGATGGCCGGTGAAAAACTGTCTGATCAGGACATCGCTAAAATATTGACCAGGCTAGACGCCAGGGCCGATGAACAATTGGCCGGTATTATCACGTTTATCAAGTTTTGTCCGACACCCGACGGTCGTGGCGCACATTTGGTCGTCAGCACAGACCAGGGCCCGATGACCATAATTTATATGCCTGAAGTGCAGGCTACAGATGGCGAAGTGGTCCAGTTTGACCAGATGCACGCCTCATTGGTTAATCTCGAACACGGGTCCGCGGCCATAATCGGTAACCAATCTCAAAACGTGGATGACCTGGTTGTCATGGTCAGGGACTCTTTCAAAACCGGGCTTGTTGACGCTTGATTTAGAACAACTTCCGATGCCCGGGTATCAATCTGTCCCGATCAGATACTTCCGGCACTCGCTTCTGACTGAAAATCTGTTATCTTCACGGTTATGAAACGAAAAATCTGGATTATAGTTCCTGTCGCACTTGTCATTATCTGCCTCGGAATGATGTTCTGGTACAACAACGAACCGGAGCTGTTTGACCCCGTTGAGCGTGCCAAGCAACATGCCGGGGTTCATGGGCATTCTGATGTAACCGGCACCACCACGACCTCTGCATT
>RCNE010000051.1_pt1 | contig 47946 bp, 45 predicted proteins | sample 2041361 | NCBI WGS metagenome assembly RCNE01 (sample SAMN09708229, study PRJNA481090) | Marine sediment metagenome, whole genome shotgun sequencing project. | reverse complement strand
CCGAGCAGGTTCATATCAGACGCGTAGGCCAGCAGACAGTGCTGCATTTGTGGCCCCTGACCTTTAGCGGCTTCCATGCGGAACCACAGATGGTTTTTATCCGACGCTTTCTCGGGTGTGAAAAAATCGCGCGGGGCGACCTCGCGCAGCTCGATCGGGCGCTCGCGCAGGAAGTCGGCGTGGAATTTTTTAGGAATTTTGTCGACGTGGGCTTCGCGCAACTCATCACGATTGGGCCAGTCTTTAGGCGCGCCCACTTCAGGCATGGTGTGCTGGTAGTCCCAACCCTCCTCATCCACATGAAAAGAGGCGGAGAGGTTGAATATCTGTTTGCCGTGCTGGATCGCCACAACGCGGCGGGTGGTAAAGCTGCCACCGTCACGGGCGCGGTCAACTTGATAGATCACCGGAATTTTGGGATCGCCGGGGCGGATGAAGTAGGCGTGCAAGCTGTGGCACAGCCGATCAGGCACAGTGCGGTAGGCCGCCATGAGTGCTTGGGCAATAACGTGGCCGCCAAAGATGCGGGTTGTCGTCTCTCCGCCGTTGCCCATGCCCCGAAACAGGTCAACCTCCAGCTGTTCAATGTCGAGAAGCTCTAGCAGTTGGTCGGCGGCAGTGCTCATATCGGTGGGCCCTTAGGTGCTGGCCCGTGCGTTCGCATAGGCGATAAAGAAATCAAAGCTGTCGGGGTTGGCCATGCTATCACGGTTCACCACAGTTGCTGGGTCTCCTCCCAACAACAGCTTTTTCACCGGAACCTCAAGCTTTTTACCCGATAAGGTGCGGGGAACTTGAGCGACCTCAATAATCTCGTTCGGGATAAAGCGAGCGGAGACGCCTTTGCGAATGGCGTTGTTTATCTTCTCTTTGAGCGCATCGTCGAAAGGGACGCCGTCGGCGGGGACGATGAAGAGTGGCATGAAGCTTTCGCGGCCAAGGAATTCTAGATCGATAACGAGGCTGTCTAGAATATCATCAAGACCTTCTACCGCTTGGTAAATTTCAGCGGAACCAAGGCGCAGGCCTTTCCGGTTGATCGTGGCGTCGGAACGCCCGTAGATCACCGATCCGCCGTCTTTGTTGATGCTGATCCAATCGCCGTGCCGCCAGATGCCCGGGTAGGTGTCGTAGTAGCTCTCGAACAGGCGGGTCCCGTCGTCGTCGCCCCAAAAGAAAAGGGGCATGGAGGGGAGTGGCGCTGTACAGACCAACTCTCCCACTTCGCCGATGAGTTCATTCCCCGCAGGGTCAAACGCACGCACGGCGTTGCCAAGGGCGCGGCACTGCATCTCGCCTGCGCGGACCGGCATTGCGGGATGGCCGAGTACAAATGCGCCTGCCAGATCGGTGCCGCCGGAGATCGGGGCAAGCCAGACGTCGGCCTTCACATCACGGTAGATCCAGTCGTAAGCATCCGAACTCAGCGGCGAGCCAGTAGAGCCCAGAGAGCGCAGATGGGTCAAGTCGACAGCTTCGCGTGGCGTAATGCCAGCCTTGAGGCACCCGGCAAAGAAGGCGGCACCTGCGCCGAGATAGGTTAATTTTTCCTCAGCCGCAAAGCGCCAAAGGGCGAGCATGTCGGGGTGGTTTGGCGCGCCGTCATAAAGACAGACGGTCGCCCCCTGCCCCAATGCCATCCATTGCGCGTTCCACATGATCCAGCCCGAAGAAGTCAACCAGCAAAACCGATCATCGCGGGTCAGATCGTGGTGTAATGACTGCTTTGCAGCCTCAAGGATCACACCGCCGTGGCCGTGCACGATGGGCTTTGGATTGCCGGTGGTGCCAGAGGAATAAACGATCCAGAGTGGCTGATCGAAGGGCACTTGAGTTGGCTCGAACGCCACATCATCATGCAAAAGGCTGCCCCAAGCGACATGGCCTTTGGGGACATCACCCACAACGGGCAGCGTGACGAATTGCGCAACGCTCGGCAGTTGGGAAGTGATCTCCTTCAATACTTCACGACGGTCCACAGTCTTGCCCATGTGGGTATAGCCGTCTTGCGCGATGAAAACCTTGGGTTCGATCTGTTTGAAGCGGTCGAGGATCGCAACATGGCCCATATCGGGTGCACAGAGTGACCACGCCGCACCAATGCTCACAGTAGCAAGGAAGGCGATGAGGGCTGCTTCGGTATTGGGGAGCACGGCAACGACGCGGTCGCCTTGGGTGACACCCATGCTCTTGAGGTGGTGAGCGACGGAGGCGACTTGCGCGCGCAACTCTCCCCATGACAGCTCTTTGCGGCCTGAGGTCTCCGACATGCTAATGATTGCGGGGTGGCCCTCGCGACCCTCCGCATGGCAGAGCACATTGTCCGCGTAGTTGAGCATGGCGCCGGGGCACCACTGCGCACCCGGCATGGTGCGGGTTGCGAGGATTTTCTCATACGGCACGCTGGCGCGGATACTGAAGAAGTCCCAGATCGCAGCCCAAAACGCATCGAGGTCGGTGACGCTCCACTCCCACATCTCGTTGTAATCGGTGAAGGTGAGGCCGCGTGTCTCTTCTACGAACCGCTCGAATGCAGCCATTGTAGAAGCATCAGCGCGCGCCCGAGTGGGGGACCAGAGAACGGGGTTCATGTCAGCGCTCCGTGAATGAGTGCTTTGAGTTGCGGGCGTGCGGGATAGGCGCTGCTTGGGATGAGCTGGGTGAAGAAGATAACCGAGAGATCAAAGACCGGATCGATCCAGAAGGCCGTCGAGGCCATGCCGCCCCAGCTGAAATCACCCACACTACCCGGAGCGCGGGCGCGGCCCGGATCAAGGAGAACCGCACCGCCAAGGCCAAAGCCCATCCCCTCCATCGGTTGCTCGGCAAAGCTGCTGGGGCCCATGGAGGCGATATCGCCACCCAGATGATTACGCATCATAAAGTCGAGCGTTTTAGGGCCGATGAGGCCTGCACCGCCGGTGCGCATCATCTCGGTGAATTTGAGATAGTCATCTATGGTACCAACAAGGCCGCCACCGCCAGATTGGATTTGAGGGTTCAAAAAGGGCGAATTATCAGCGCCGTCAAGTTGGCGTAAGGTATCCGCACCCTTGTCCACTTTGCCGACAGAAAAGGCGTTTCCGGCGAGCGGGGTATAACAGGCGGCAAACCGGTCTTTGGCGGCGGGCGGCACAACAAAACGGGTCTCGCCCATGCCAAGCGGGTCGAAAATTTCTTCGATGAAGACCTGCTCCAGCGTCTTTCCCGTCACGACTTCAATCACGCGGCCAAGGACATCCGTCGCGACCGAGTATTCCCAGCGCGAACCGGGGGCAAACGCGAGAGGGAGTTGCGCCACTTTGTCGGCCATCTGCGCCATGGTGAGTTTGTCACCGCGAAATTCGATATGCTGCTCGGCCATCGCGGCCCCCAACACACCGGGGTTGAACCCGTAGCTGAGGCCGGACGTATGGGTGAGAAGATGATGCAGCGTGGGCGTCGCGCAAGGTGCGGTTTGGTCGATGCTTGTGGCACCATCCACCAAGCACTGCATATCCGAGAACGCGGGGATAAAATCGGACAGTGGCGCATCAAGGTGGAACAAACCTCGTTCTGCCAGCATCATGATTGCCACGGAGGTGACGGGTTTCGACATGGAGTAGATGCGCGCCACAGTATCGCGCTGCCATGGTTGGCCTGCCTCAAGATCACGCATGCCGCAGTCGTGGTAGTAAACCTCCTTGCCGCCTTGTGCGACAAGTACAGACGCTCCCGCAAAGCGGCGGGCGTCAATGTAGGTTTGCATCCAGTCGGCGATGCGGTTCAGGCGGGCAGAATCAAACGTGGTCATTAGACCTCCAACCACTCCTTGCGCACATCTTCGCGCGATTTTAGCTCAGCCGGTGTGCCCTCAAAGACAACTTGGCCGTGGCCCATCACATAGACGCGGTCGGCGATGTCCATCGCGATGGAGAGCTTTTGTTCAACCAACAATGTCGAGATGCCCCTCTCGGCAATTGCCTTGAGAACTTCAGCCACCTTCTGAACCATCTGGGGGCTCAGGCCCTCTGTCGGCTCGTCGATCATCACGAAATCAGGGTCACCCATCAGCGTGCGGCACATGGTGAGCATCTGTTGCTCGCCACCTGACAGCACCGAGGCCTCTACATCCGCGCGCCGATCCAGGTTCTCGAACATGTCAAACATCATCTGCATAGACCAGCGGCCCGCACCATCCTTTTGACCGGGTTTGAGACCCAGCGTCAGGTTTTGGCGCGTGGTCAGACCGGGAAAGATATCGCGGTTCTCTGGCACATAACCGAGGCCCATATTTGCGATCTCGTAGGCTTTTTTGCCTGCGATTTCCTGACCGCGAAACTTGACGGAACCTTGGGGGGGGACCTCGCCCATAATGGCTTTGCATGTGGTTGAGCGGCCCACGCCGTTGCGGCCCAAGAGGGCTACAATCTCACCCTCCTGCACATTGAGCGTGACGCCCTGAAGGATGTGGGATTTGCCGTAATAGGCATGCATGTCAGTGACTTCGATCAATGTTCTTCCTCCAATGCCGCGCCCAAGTAGGCCTCTTGTACTTTCGCATCCGCCCGTACCGCTTCAGGTGCGCCAGTCGCCAGGATTTCACCATAAACAAGAACGCTGATCCGGTCGGCAAGGCCAAAGACCACGCCCATGTCGTGCTCGACCATGATGAGGGTCTTGCCCTCCGTCACACGCATGATCAGGTCCATAATATAGTCCGTCTCAGTGTTGGACATGCCCGCCGTCGGCTCGTCCAGCATGATGACATTCGCACCACCGGCGATGGTGATCCCAATCTCCAGCGCTCGTTGCTCGGCATAACTAAGCGTGCCTGCCGGCAGATTGCGCCGCTCCAGCAGATTGATCTGGTCAAGGATCGCATCAGCACCCTCGGTTAGTTCGCGCTGGCGGTTCACGATATTCCAAAAGCTGTATTTGTAGCCATGGGACCATAACAGCGCGCAGCGGATGTTCTCGAACACGCTCATCATCGGGAAGATGTTAGTGATCTGAAACGAGCGACTGAGACCCTTGCGGTTGATCTGGAACGGCTCAAGCCCCGCAAGGTTCTCACCGTGCAGTTTGACCGTACCTGCTGTCGGGGCAAAGCGTGCGGTGATCAGGTTAAACAGCGTGGATTTCCCCGCCCCGTTTGGACCGATGATTGCGTGGCGCTCTCCCTTGCCGATGCTCAGGTCGATACCGCGAATAATCTCGGCCTTGCCGAAGCTCTTCTTGAGGCCTGTGAGTTCGAGTGCTGGTGTGCTCATGATTTGCCCCCCATTGTGTTGGCTTCGTTCCATGCGTCCTTCAAGTCAGGTGCGGTCCTCTTTGCGATCCCGATCCCGAGTGCAGCGATGGCCGCGGCGATGATCCACGGCAGGATCGTGTGGCTGTCAAAGGTTGTCCAGAACAGGGTCATCTCATTATCGCCCGTAGCACCATGCCGGAAGTGGAATGTCATTTCGACCAACGCGCAGAGGCCAAGGATGCCAATGGCCGCCGGCAGGAGTGTCTTGAAGTACGGCACAATCAGCAGCTTCCATTTGCCCAGTTTGATAGCAGGCACATGCATCATGATGAGCCCGGCCAGACCGCCCGGGAAGAACATGACCGTCGCCACAAAGAGCGAACCTGCATAGAAAGCCCAAAGCTCTGTCTCGAGGCTGAGCACTGTTTGCACCAAAGTGAAGACAACCGCGCCAATGATCGGTCCGAAGAAGAACCCGACACCGCCCAAGAAGGTGACAAGAAGGATGATGCCTGATGAGGCCGCGTTCAGGTTTTCCTCGGTCAGGATCTCGTAGTTGATGGCGAAGAGCCCACCAGAGACGCCTGCGAAAAAGCCCGATGCGACGAAGCTGTAATAGCGGACCCAGCGTGCGGAGTAGCCAAGAAATTCCGCGCGCTCGGGGTTGTCGCGCACGGCGTTTGCCATGCGGCCCACGGGCGTACGGCTCCATGCGTACATGAGGGCGGCAGAAATGATGACCCATGCGGCGGTAAGGTAATAGACTTCCTGCTGCTGCAAGAACTCAACACCAAAGAACGGCTGTGCGTATGTGCGATCGCCCGAGATGCCCTCTTCGCCGCCAAAAAAGGCAACGACGATTACCGAGCTGGCTGCGATCAACTCACCCACACCGAGCGAGATCATCGCAAAGACCGTCCCCGCCGAACGGGTCGAGAATGCACCGACAATCATCGCCAGACCCATACCGAAGATGCCACCAAACAGCGGTAGGATCGGCAGCGGCATCGCAGCAAAGAAGTCGGACATATTCATGATGTGCATGCAGAAGAATCCGCCAACACCCGCGTAAACCGCGTGGCCAAAGGAGAGCATGCCCCCCTGCCCCAGCAACATATTATAGGCGAGCGCAAAGATGATCGTGATCGACATCTGGTTCATGATCGTCAGCGCGGAGTTGTTGGTAAAGATCATCGGCAGGATCAACATCGCGATGATCGCCAAAATCCATGGCAACAGCGTGATCGTCATAGAGCCGGCACGCATCCGCTGCGCAGGCTTTGTTGGGTCGGTTTTAAGCTGTTGGGTCAATGTGTGCGCTTTCCGAAAAGACCTGCAGGGCGAAAGATGAGGATCAGGACCATGAGGATATAGGGAAGAATATCGGCGATCTGCGGACTGGTCAGGCTCCAGAAGTCACGGAATATACTGTCGTCCATATTCTCTGGGGTCGCGATGCCAATAGCGTTGAGGATATGCTCCATCTCGATATTGTACGACTTGGCAAAGGTGGTGATCCACCCGATCAGCAGTGAAGCTACAAGGGCGCCCCAGAGCGAGCCAAGCCCGCCAATCACAATGGTCACAAACACAATCGAGCCGAGGACAAAGGCCATGCCGGGGAAGGTGCCGAGCACCGGCCCAGCAATGACGCCGGCAACACCAGCAAGCGCTGTCCCCACACCGAACACACCCATAAAGATGAGCGGCACGTTATGGCCCAAGGCCTCAACCGTGCGCGGATAGCTGAGGGCTGCCTGAATGATCATGCCGACGCGTGTTTTGGTGAGAATATAGAGAAGGCCGATAAAAATCCCGATGGAGATGAAGATCATGAAAATCTTATAAGCAGGGATCGAGTTTCCGGAGATGGCAAAGGCTGTGAAATTCAGAATTTCTGGAACGTTATAAGCCATCTGGTTCTTGCCCCAGATGAACTGAACCAGCTCTTCGATTAACAGAGCGAGACCGAATGTAAATATAAGCTCGGGAACGTGCCCGTACTGATGCACACGCCGTAGCCCGTACCGTTCAACTGCAGCGCCCGCAAAACCGACAATAAGCGGCGCAAGCAGCAAACCCATCCAGAAACCCAGCGCGAGGCTGATGGAATAGGCAAAGTAAGCGCCCAGCATATAGAAGCTGGCATGGGCAAAATTAAGTACACCCATCATCGAGAAAATAAGGGTCAGACCGGCGGAGAGCATAAAGAGCAGCAGTCCAGTCACCAGCCCGTCGATCAGATTGACGAGAATGAGGTCCATTTGGCCCCTCCGGTAGAGAAGTGTTGAAAGAAAAAGTGCCCGCTCCCCTTTCAGGGAAGCGGGCTACGATCAGCGCGCGGTTAAGGGCGCTTCATCTCGCATGTGGTTGCGATGTCGGCACTCGCCATCTCAATAGTTTTAATCACACGGACACCATACTCCGAATTGTCAAACGGGAAATCAACACCATCGTTCGTGTGCTCAAAGATGTGCAGATCCTGAATCGCCTGGTGGTCATTTGGACGCATCATCACTTTGCTACCCCAGATGGAATCGTACTCCATACCTTCGAGTGCATTGGCAACAGCAACAACATCGTCAGCTGTACCAGCTGCTTCGATGGCCTGCGCCAGCATACCAATGGTGTTGGAGATCCGCGTCTGGTCTACGTTGCCGTCAGGATATTTTGCCTTGAACGCTGTGTAATAGGCCGCAGCTTCGTCACTTACCGGTGGGTTAACCTGACCTTCGCCAACCAATCGCACGATACCCTTACCAGAAGCGCCGAACGCCGCTGTGATACCGGAACCGGCAGCATAATACGTGTAGATCGGGCCAGTATAGCCGTTTTCAATGATGGATTTACCAAGGCCAAGCATGTCCGCACCCCAGTTACCCGTGATGACGGCATCTGTTTCGGCGTTGACGATCTTGCGTGAGTAAGGTGTGAAGTCCTTAACCTTGCCAATCGGGTGCAGTTCGTCACCAACGATTGTGATGTCGGGACGCTTTTCGCCGATGTACTTGTTCGCAGCAGCTGCAACAGCCTTACCAAAGGAGTAATCCTGACCGATAAGGTAAACATTCTTGATTGACTCGTCTGCTGCAATGCTATCCGTCACAGCATCCATTTTCATGTCTGCGTGCGCGTCAAAGCGGAAATGCCAGAAGTTACACTTGTCGTTGGTCAATGCGGGATCAACAGCAGCGTAGTTCAGGAACAGCACGCGGCTGTCTGGGTTGCGGCGGTTATGCTTGTCCACGGCTTCGGTCAGTGCGTTTGCAACACCGGAGGAGTTACCCTGCACGATGAAACGCACGCCTTGGTCGATTGCGACCTGAAGCTGGATCAAGGATTCTTTAGGGCTGATCTTGTTGTCAAAGCCAAGTATTTCGAACTCTGTACCGCCCAGAACGCCACCGTTTTGGTTGATCATATAGTCAGCTGCAAACTCAAACTGGTGCAGGCCGTTTGTGCCGGTGCTGGCAAAAGGGCCGGACAGCGGATCGATAAAGGCGATCTTGATGTTCTCGGCAAATGCAGCGCTTGCACCGATGATAAGTGAGAGCGCGGAGACCGCACCAAGTTTTGTGATATTCTTCATATTGTTCCTCCCAAGGACAGCCCGTCGCTGTTTTGCGATCATTATCTAATGGGCTATAAAGTGAGACTTACACACCCCGACAGTAAGTCAAGCACTCACATCAAGACATAGCCGTAGTTTTTTCATTTTGACGTTAGGGCATCTAACATAAACTGGGCTGTGGTGTGGGTGCGGAAAGAAATGTATATTTGTTAAGTAACTGATATTTATATTGTAAATATAAAGTTGGGAACAACGGCACTGATGCGGTGCTAACTTTGACTAATTTTCATGATTTTTTGAGTGGCGCAGATCAGAGGCAGAAATCAGCAAAAAGCGTCGCTCATATCGCAAAATTATATCCAAAAATATGTCAAAACATTCCGCTATGCGGAACACCGACCCATTGATTTGAACATGCAAGAAAACGATTCCGAAAGGGCGCGGCTTACTCGTTGATGCTGATCGCTTCCGCCACTTTCAACAGACGCTCTGCATAGACAGTCTCAAGCTGTTTTGGCTTCACGCGGTAAGATGGCCCGCCAACATTGAGCCCGTAAACCCGCCCGTCGTTCAGCGAATGAACCGGCACCGCAATGCCGTTCACGTCAGAGCGCCAGTTGCCATACCCGCTGCAATATCCCTTGGCCGCGTATTCGCTCACTGCATCTTTGTATTGTGCGCGGGCATCCTCTTCGACCTCGGCCCCTTCCATACGGGCAAATCCGAATATCTGCTCACAGCGCTCCTCGGGTGTCACGGCAAGGATCGCCTTCCCCATCGCGGAGTGGAACAGAGGCAAGCGTGATCCTACGCGCATAAGCAGTGTCACTTCCTCGGTCGAGCATTCCGTGGCGAGGTAGATCACCTCGGTCCGGTGCTGCTCTCCCAGTGCGACGGTCACAAACGGGTTCGGCCCGTCCATGCGTAGCGCGTGCATCTCATGTTTGGCGCGGTCACGCATTTCCATCGCTGCAAGGCGGCTAAAGCCGAGGCGCAGCACGCCAGCACTCAGGCGGTAAGTGCCCACGCGGCTGTCGGCGACCAGATAATCCAGTTCGCACAGCGTATGGGTCAATCGCGAAATTGTCGCTTTGGGCAGGCCCGTCCGCTCGGAAAAATCGCTATTCGTCAAAGTTAGATCGCCGCGCCGGAAACAACGCAGAATCTCGAGCCCGCGCGCGAGGGCGGTGACAAAATTGCGGTCTTTACTCTCCAGATCGGGGTCCAATTCCATGGTTCAGCCCCGCTTTAGGGCATCAAGCCCGTGCTGTGCAAACACTGGTACAAAGGCGCCAACCTTCATCGCCCGTTCGGGGTTTGACGCATTGCCATCGATCGCTCGTTTCAGAACACCCTGAATGATCGCGGCCATGCGGAAGAAAGTGAAGCCAAGGTAATATCCGAAGTTATCAATCCCGTTTAGGCCGCGCCGCGCACAGTATTCCGCGATGAAATCCTCATCCGACGGTAGGCCAAGGGCCGCCCGGTCAAGGCCACCCATGCCGCGTCCCTCACTGCCAGCCGGCAGCTGCCATTGCATGATCACAGCCGCCAGATCGGCAAACGGATGCCCAATCGTTGACAGCTCCCAATCCAGAACCGCGCGGCAATCAGTGGTTGATGCGTCAAAGATCATGTTGTCGAGACGGTAGTCCCCATGTACCAACGTCCGCTGCCCATCATCGGCAGGGCGATCCCCTACCAAGGCCTCCATGAGCTGATCCATCGCAGGGATTTTATCTGTCTCAGACGCGTGGTATTGCTTGGACCAGCGGCCCACCTGACGCTCAAAGTAATTGCCCTCGGGGCCGTAATCGGACAGGCCGACCGCGTTGATATCCACGCTGTGGAGTGCAGCCAAGACGCGGTTCATCTCGGAAGTGATCTTGCCACGGTCCGCGGGCGATACATCGGGCATCGCAGGCTCGTTGAAATTTCGGCCCGGCACATGATCCATGATGTAAAACATTGAGCCAATGACGCTGTCGTCTTCACACAGTAGGTGCATTTTAGAGACCGGCACTTCCGACCCTTCCAGCGCTTTTTGCACGCGGAATTCACGGTCTACTGCATGGGCGGATTTCAACAAAACCCCCGGCGGTTTGCGGCGCAAGACATAGGAATGGCTCGGCGTCTTGAGCTGGAATGTCGGGTTGGATTGACCTCCTTGAAATTTGGTCACGTCCATCGGTCCTTCAAAACCGGCGAGATGCTCGGAGAGGTAAGCGTACACTGCCGCTTCGTCGAGGGTTTGGGTGTCGGTCATGGAAGCTGTCCCTAACTGTAACTCATCAATTTAACGCCCTCAGGCGTGGCGTAATGCGGCGTGGCGTTAAACTCGTTCAATGAAAAAAGCGTACCTGAAAACATAAACCGCGTCATGGCTGCATTTTTGATCTGGAGATTGAGGTTCATCATATGCGCAGCAGGGGCATGAAGCGAGGCCGCGGTCATCTGACCGATCACTCCGCCAGAGCTGATCACAAGCACCCGCTTGGCATCCGTATCTACAGCCATCGCACGCGCGGCTTCAACACGGGCGACAAACTGGGCCCATGTCTCGGACGGGTTTTCAATCTCGTCTCTTTGCCACGCAAAGACCGTTTCGCGCAGAGTACGAAAATGAACTTTCCGGTCCCCTTTTACGATGTCCGGAATATCACCCTGAAACCGCGCGTCGAGCAGATTGCCGAAGTCGTATTCATTCAGCCCCGCATGCTCTTCACGCGCCGGGTCAAAGTCCATTTCGGTTGCGGTATCAATCTGGCGGTTGAGCGTGCCAGTGACCACACGGTCAGGGGTCCAACCAATCGCGCGCAGCCAATCGCCCGCAGCACGCGATTGCGCACGGCCAAGATCGGACAGAACATCATAATTCTGCGCCCCAAAGGACGCTTGGCCGTGACGTATGACCAATAGCTCGGCCAAGTTACAAAAACTCCGCCGCTAGTTTTTTGCCAGCCGCGAAGTACTCATCCGCCATCCGGTCCACAATCGCAGCGGCCGGGCCAACGGATTTGATCGCGCCAATGCCCTGACCGGAGCCCCAGATTGTTTTCCACGCCTTGGGCTTCTCACGGTCCGTCCCGAAATTCATCGATGACGCATCGGCCTGTGGCAGGTTGTCAGGGTCCATCCCCGCCGCCTCTACCGATCCTTTGAGGTAGTTGCCCCAAACGCCCGTGAACAACGACGAATAGACAATATCATCCGCACCTGAATCCACGATCATGTCTTTATAACCTTGATCGGCGTTCGCCTCGTCCGTCGCAATAAACGGGGATCCGGTATAGCCGAGGTCGGCACCCATCGCACGGGCCGCCAACAGAGACTGGCCCGTAGCGATGGAACCCGAGAGTGCGATCGGCCCTGCGTACCATTCCCGAATTTCATTCACCAAAGCGAAGGGCGATTGCTGGCCCGCATGGCCGCCTGCACCAGCAGCTACAGCGACCAAACCATCAGCACCTTTTTCAACGGCCTTCTTGGCGAATCTGTTATTGATGATGTCGTGCAACACGATCCCGCTACAGCTATGCGCGGCCTCGTTTACTTCAACCCGCGCACCAAGCGAGGTGATCCAGATTGGCACCTCATGCTTGACGCAAATTTCTAAATCTCGGTCCAGTCGTGCGTTGGAACGGTGCACAATCTGGTTCACCGCATAGGGCGCGGCAGGCGTGTCGGGGTTGGCTTGGTTATGGCGGTCCAGCTCTTCTTTGATCTGGGTCAGCCATGTGTCGAGCAGTGGATGTTCCCCCTCACCCTCGCGCGCATTGAGCGCTGGAAACGATCCAATGATCCCCGCCTTACACTGGGCAATGACCAGTTCTGGTACCGAAATGATGAACAATGGCGATGCGATGAGCGGGATGCGCAAACCTTGCAGCGCCTTCGGCAGATGGGAATCGTCGCGGGCCATAGAGCCTCCTAAAGTCATATTGATGGTGAGGGGGCGGCTGAAACCGCCCCGCTTGTTCGCAAATTGCAAGGCTTACAGAACCTCGAAGAGACCCGCAGCACCCATACCGCCGCCCACACACATGGTACAGACCACGTATTTCGCGCCGCGACGCTTGCCCTCGATCAACGCGTGACCGACCATGCGCGCACCAGACATGCCATAGGGGTGACCGATAGAAATCGCGCCACCGTTCACGTTCAAAAGCTCGTCCGGGATGCCAAGCACGTCACGCGATTGAATCACCTGCACGGCGAATGCTTCGTTCAATTCCCACAGACCGATGTCATCCATCGTGAGGCCATGCGCTTTGAGCAGCGGCGGCACGGCGTAGATCGGGCCGATGCCCATCTCGTCAGGCTCACAGCCTGCGGCCATCACACCCATGTAGCGACCAAGCGGCGCGAGGCCCATTTGCTCGGCTTTTTTGGCTTCCATCACAACTGTTGCTGAGGCCCCATCGCTGAGCTGTGACGCATTACCTGCAGTGATGAACTTACCCTCGGCGATGTGAATACCACCTTTGTGCACCGGCTGAAGACCGGCGAGCATCTCGGCGGTGGTGCCGGGGCGGTTGCCCTCGTCCTTGCTCAAGGTCACCTCATGCTCGGTGATCTCTTTGGTTTCTTTGTTCTGCACCATCATCTTGGTGGTCAACGCGACAATCTCGTCGTCGAACTTACCCGCTTCTTGGGCGAGGTGCGTGTTCTCCTGGCTGCGCGCAGCGTATTCGTCCTGACGCTCACGGCTCACGTTATAACGCTCGGCCACTGTCTCGGCTGTCTCCAGCATCGACATGTAAATCTCGGGCTTGTGCTCCTTGAGCCATGTGTCAGCCTTGACGCGCATCTCGGGTGTTTGCACCATTGAGATACTCTCGACGCCACCGCCGATGACCACATCCATACCGTCGGTAATGACCTGCTTGGCCGCTGTCGCAATCGCCATCATGCCGGAGGCGCACTGACGGTCGAGCGACATGCCCGCAACAGTCACGGGCAGACCTGCACGAACTGCCGCTTGACGCGCGATGTTGCCGCCAGAGTGGCCCTGCTGGAGCGCTGCACCGATGATGCAATCCTGAATTTCCGCCGGATCAACGCCTGCACGGCTCACCGCGTTGCTGATCGCGTGAGCGGCGAGTGCCTGTGGTGAAGTGTTGTTGAACGCGCCGCGATAGGCTTTGCCGATCGGGGTACGGGCCGTGGATACGATTACTGCGTCACGCATGGTCTAGTCTCCTATATTACCAGTCGAGCTTTAGGCCGCTGGCCTTGGCTGCATTGAGGGCGTATTTCTTGGTCTGGCCGAAAGCATCGCCCAGTTGTTGTTGGTTTTCGGGATCACGGATTTGATCGAACTTGGCAGCCACTGCTTCGGGCGAGTTATCGTCGCCCATCAGCGTGATGCCTTGGGTCTCGTACACCCGTGTCTCGGCATAACTGCCGGCACCCGCGCCAAGGATCACTTGGCTCGGCCCGTCTTCACTCACCAGATACAGTAATCCGGGAGTGATGGTCTCGGGCGCTAGCAATTCCTGCGCCTCAGAAGGGAGTAAATCGGCGGTCATACGCGTGGCCGCAGTTGGTGCCAGCGTGTTGACGCGTATATTGTCCCGCGCGCCTTCCATGTGCAGCACATTCATCAGTCCCAACATCGCAGCCTTTGCCGCACCATAGTTGGACTGGCCAAAGTTGCCGTAGAGCCCTGAGGCCGATGAGGTCAGCACAATGCGCCCGTATTTCTGCGCCCGCATGATCGGCCAACAGGCATGTGCCACATTGGCCGAGCCAATCAGATGCACATCGACGACCTTGCGAAACGCAGCCATGTCCATTTTGGCGAATGTCTTATCCATTAGGATGCCCGCGTTATTGACGCAAATATCAATGCGTCCCCATGCGTCCATCGCTTCCGCGATCATATCCTTGACTGCCGCCTCATCAGAGACATCGGCACCATGGCTCATCGCTTCGCCGCCCATCGCCTTGATCTCGGCGACAACACTTTCGGCAGCCTCAGAAGATTGCCCTGTCCCGTCGCGTGATACACCAAGGTCATTCACAACAACTTTTGCACCGCGCGCAGCAAGACCGAGCGCATGGGAGCGGCCAAGACCAACCCCCGAACCAGTGACAATCGCAACACGTCCTTCAAATGAAATGGCCATCAGTGCAGCGCCTGTTCAAAGATGTTCGGACCTGACATCACATTAATACCGCCCGATACAGGGATCACAGCGCCCGTAACATAGGCCCCGCCGCGCCCGCAGAGAAATAACATGCAGCCGCCAATATCCTCGTCACGGCCTACGCGCTTGAGCGGTACGTCTTTGCCAACCTTGCTGCGCATGTCCTCGTCGTGGGTCGCAAAAGCGGTCATCCGCGACACAAACGGCCCCGGCGCCAGCGCATTTACGGTGATCGCATCGCCCGCCAGTTCCTTGGCCAAAATCTTGCTGAGGTGAATAACGGCGGCCTTGGACGCGGAATAGCTATAGGCGCCATCGCCCATCTCACGCTCGCCCATAACAGAGCCTACGTTGATCACCCGCGCAGGATCATCAACCGTGCCTGACGCCTTGAGCATCGGGAGCAGCTTTTGCGTCAGATCAAACAGACCGGCCACGTTCACGTCCATCACTTTGGACCATGCCTTGAACGGGAAATCGCCCATGGGTGCGCCCCATGTAATGCCCGCGTTGTTCATCAGAATATCCAGGGTATCGGTGTGCGCCTTTACCGCTTCAACCAGCGCATCGACACCCTCTTCGGTACCGACATCACCAGCAAAGCCAATGACCTTACCGCTGGCACCCAAAGCGTTCAGTTCTTTCGCCACCGCCTCACAGGCATCACCCTTGCGCGATGCGATCAGCACAGTCGCCCCCGCGCGCATCAGCGATTCCGCGGCCATGCGGCCAATGCCCGTAGCACCACCCGTGACCAGCGCTACTTTACCGTCCAACCCAAACAGTGTTTGAATATCCATCTCAAAATCCTCTCAATGCAGCAACTTTTTCAGCGTGGTAGCTATAGTCGCCCAACCACTCGGCGCCGACCCGCGCGCGCTTCATATAAAAACCCATGTCGTAAGCATCGGTCATCCCGATCCCGCCATGCATCTGCACGCCTTCTTGCACGGCCAACGTCGCGGTAGAGGTCGCCTTGGCTTTTGCCAGGGATACAGCCAACTCTGCGTTGTCAGGATCGCTGTCCATCATCCGGCCTGCGTTCAGGATCGCACTCGCGGTCAATTCCGTTTCACACCACAGATGTGCGGCGCGGTGTTGCAGCGCTTGGAAACGCCCAATCTCGATGCCGAATTGTTTGCGCTCTTTGAGATAGCCAACGGTCATATCAAAAGCACCCGCCGACAAGCCCGCCATCTCGGCGGCCAGTGCCGCCTGACCCGCTTGCAACGCAGGCTTGAGAACGGACATGGCAGAATCCACCTGCCCCAGCACATCCTCGCCCGTAGCCTCGACATTATCAAAGTCGATTTTGGCCGCGTCCCGCGCGTCAATCATGTTGGATTTATGCCGCGTGATACCCGCGCGGTCGGCGGGAATATCAAACAGGGTCAGCCCCTCGGCTGTCTTGGCCAGCACCAGCAACCGGTCGGCCATAGCACCATCAACAACAAAGGTCTTTTTACCGGTCAACCGAAACCCGTTGCCGTCCGCCTTAGCCTCCAGCGCAGTTGCATCGGGATCATGCTTGATCCCCTCATCCACAGCGAGGGCATAGGTCACATCACCGCTGGCAATCTTGGCCAGTGCCTCCAGCGCCCGCGCATCACTCACCTGCCGCAAGGCAGTCGCGGCCATTACAGCCGTGCTGAGAAACGGCGACACCACCAGCGTCTTGCCCATCTCCCGCGCAATTACATTCGCTGCAGCAAACCCCATGTCAGAGCCGCCGGCATCCTCGGGCACCAGCACACCAGCCCAACCCATCTCCGCCATCTCTTTCCAGAGCTTTGCATCATGGGTCTGGCCTTCGTCGCGCATCTTACGAAATGCACTCACAGGCGCCGCACCATCCAGAAATCCCCGCGCCATGTCGGCGAGCATGGTTTCTTCCTCGGTCATCACTAGTTTGCTCATGCCGGCAACCCCAATACGCGGCGCGATACGATGCTGAGCATCACCTCACTTGTGCCACCCTCAATCGAATTGGCCTTAGTGCGCAGCCAATCGCCAGCACGGTTGCCCACATCACCGTCCCATTCAAGTGCTGCGGAACCGCCCGCCGTCATCATCAACTCATTGCGCTGTTTGTTCAGCTCTGTCCCCATGTATTTCAACATGGCCGAGGCATCGCCCGCGCCCTGCCCTGCTTCCGCCTGATCTTTATAGCGCTCAAGGGTCAACCCCATCGCCAAAGCATCAATCTCACAGCGCATAGCGTCTGCTTTGAGCGTCGCATCCAACGTCTCCATCGTATCGGTCAGCACCGCGCCCAAGGCACGACCACCGGCCTCCAACGCGCCACTGCCCGAAATCATCTCGCGCTCATGGGTCAACAGATATTTTGCCACATCCCAGCCACGATTTTCCGTGCCAACAATCCGATCCTTGGGCACTTTCACATCGGTAAAGAACGTCTCGCAGAACGGCGAGATACCCGAAATCATCTTGATGGGGCGCGTCTCGATGCCTGCATCTTCCATATCGATGAGCAGGAAGGAAATTCCCAGATGCTTCTTTGCTTCGCGGTCTGTCCGCACAAGCGCAAAAATCTGATCGGCCTTGTCTGCGTAGGACGTCCAAATTTTTTGGCCATTCACCAGCCAATGATCGCCCTTGTCCTCACCGTGTGTCTGTACGTTCGCCAGATCGGACCCCGCGCCCGGCTCTGAATAACCCTGACACCAGCGCACTTCGCCGCGTGCAATCGGTGGGAGGTAGTGCATCTTTTGCTCGTGAGAGCCAAAGTGCAAAAGCGCAGGTCCAAGCATCCAGATGCCAAAGCTCTGTAACGGGCTGCGCGCATCGATGCGGTTCATTTCTTCGTGGAAAGTCTTTTCCTGATCGCGCGTCAGTCCAGCGCCGCCATATTCAACAGGCCATGTCGGGACGGTATAGCCCTTGGTCGCGCAGCGCTCCAGCCACGACTTTTGCGCATCAGACGTGAAAACCCAGTTCTTACCACCCCAGCAAATGCCGTCTTCGGTGGCACCGCCGCCGCGCATCTCGGGCGGACAATTAGCCTCCAACCAATCGCGCAACTGCGCCCGAAATTCTTCAGTCGATTGAGCGTCAGACATGTCCATTCCTCCCGTTAGATACGCGTGGCCTCTTGCGGGCCACCATTCCGCACAGCAGAATTGCATTTCGAAATTCGATTGACAAGCAAGAGTTGCACTGGCCCATTACGACCCAAATCACCCAGAGGAGATGCGCAGATGAAAGCAATGTTGAGCCACGAGCCGGGCGGACCGGAAACGTTGAAGTTGACCGAGATGGAGGCCCCTGAGCCGAGCAAAAAGCAAGTGCGCATCCGCGTCCATGCGGCGGGCCTGAACTTCCCCGACACGCTGATAATCAAGGATATGTACCAGATGAAGCCACCGCGCCCCTTTGCCCCCGGTGGTGAAGTTGCGGGCGAAATCGAGGCCGTTGGCGAGGCGGTAACAGACTTCAAGGTGGGCGACCGCGTGCTGGGCATGTCCGGCTTTGGCGGCTTTGCCACGCACATCGTGATGGACGCCGAAAGGGTCATGAAAATTCCCGATGCGATGCCATATGACGAAGCGTCATGTTTGGTGCTTACCTACGGCACATCGCACCATGCCCTCAAAAACCGTGCCGAGATCAAGGCAGGCGAATCGCTCCTCGTCCTTGGCGCTGCGGGCGGTGTGGGTGCCGCCGCGATCGAGCTGGGAAAAGTGGCGGGTGCGCGTGTTATCGCCGCTGTGTCCTCAGAGGAAAAGGCACAGTTCTGCCGCGACCTGGGCGCGGATGAGACGATCATCTATACCCGCGAAATGGATGACCGCGATGCCCAAAAAGCGTTCAGCGCCGAGATCAAGAAGCTTGCAGGCGGTGACGGTGTCGATGTCGTCTATGACGCCGTGGGCGGTGCCTATGCGGAGCCAGCCGTGCGCGCGCTGGCATGGAAGGGGCGCTTCCTTGTCGTTGGATTCCCGGCCGGTATTCCGAAAATCCCCCTGAACCTGACACTGCTCAAGGGTTGCCAGATCGTCGGCGTTTTCTGGGGTGCACATACCCTGCGCGAGCCTGACCTGCATGCCGAGAATATGGCCGACCTGTTCCGCATGTATAAAGACGGACAGATCAAGCCGCGCATCTCCGCCCGTTTTCCTCTGGAAAAAGCGGCTGATGCGCTCAACCTGATGATGGACCGCAAGGTACAAGGCAAAGTTGTGCTGGACGTGGCCTGAACATGCCCACCCCAACACCATCGTGGCGCACCCTAAAGGTGCGTCACATCGTTAAAGCCGCGCAAGATCATCTGGTCCCCGTTGATCACGATCCGGCTGATCGAGCCGTTGTTGGCACCGTTGAACGCAAACGGGCGCGACTGCGTCACCATCGACAAGGCCGCCCCCACCACGCCACCGTGCACCACCACCGCGACCAACTGGTCAGGATGCGAAAGCGCGATCCGGTTCAATCCGCGCATCACGCGAGTTTGCAATTGGACGGTCGTCTCTGCGCCCGGGATTTCGCCCCACTCATGACTGTCGCGTGCGCGCACAAACGCAGGGTCATTGGCCGCCGCACGAAACCTGTATTCGCCGCCGTCCCAATCGCCCAAGAAAACTTCGCGCAGGTCTGCCTCAACCTTCGGTGTCATCCCCAAAGCTGTGGCCAACGGAGCCGCCGTCTGGTGCGTGCGCTGCATCGTGGTGACATATATCGCATTAATCGCCTCATGCTTGAGCCGCGTACCAATTGCCACAGCCTGCGCTTCCCCCTCAGGCCGCAGCGCGGGATTGCCTTGCCCGTCCACCATAGCAAACATCTCGCCACGCTTGGCAGCCTGCGTCTCGCCGTGCCGGATCAACAGGATATCGCACGCCCCATTTGGTGGCTCAAACCTGTGCTGCCGCGCTTCATCACTCATATCTCGCCCTTTCAAATTCATCTTCCCAAGTAAGGACTATAAAATGACAAACCGCCAGATCGTCGTCGCCGAATTGCCAAAAGGCGCGCTGACCCCCGCCAACTTCTCCATGACAGAGACCGAAATGCCCAAGCCTGCTGAGGGCGAAGTACTGCTGCGCGTGATCCTTATGTCCATCGACGCCGCCAACCGCTCTTGGATGCAGGGCGCCACCTACCGCGCTGCCGTGAATGCGGGCGACGCGATGCCAACCTATGCAATTTGCGAAGTAGCAGCATCCAACTCTCCGCGCTTGGCTGTGGGCGACGTTGTCGCATCCGAGGCGACCTGGTCCGACTATGTCACCATGCCCGCGCATAAGGTCCAGAAGTTGCCCAAGGTGCCGACCCTGTCGCACCTCATGTCGGTCTTTGGCATAGCGGGCAAAACTGCCTATCACGGCCTCATGTCCATCGGACAACCACAACCGGGTGAGACGGTGCTTGTCTCTGCTGCAGCAGGCTCTGTTGGCGGGTACGTCGGACAGATCGCCAAATCGCTGGGATGTCGCGTGGTTGGCATCGCGGGTGGGCAAGAAAAATGCGATTGGGTAGTCAACGAGCTCGGTTTTGACGCGTGCATTGATTACCGCGCTGACGGGTTGTTCAAAGCAATCCGCGCAGCCTGCCCCGAAGGCGTGGACGTGTATTTTGACAATGTGGGCGGCGTGATCCTTGAGACCGCGCTGAACCTGATGAACGAGCGGGGGCGTGTCGTCTGCTGCGGTGCGATCAGCCAATACGAGAGCACAGCCCCAAGTGGTCCGCGCAACCTGCCCGGTGCGATTGTGGTGAAACGCCTCAAGATGGAAGGCTTCATCGTGATGGATTTTGCCCACAACGATGCAACCGCGATCCGCGCCATGCAGGGCATGATTGCGCGCGGCCAGCTTAAGGTAACCGAGGATATTGTCGAAGGTCTTGAGAACGCACCCTCGGCTCTCATCGGCCTGCTCAATGGCGACAACAAGGGCAAGCGCATGGTGCGCGTGTCCGCTGATCCGTCCTGAGGAGGCAACAATATGTCTGCACGCGATACCGCCCTCGCCGCGAGCGAGAAACTCATCGGCACCGAAGTAGGGGTCTCGAACTGGATCACAGTCGATCAGGCGATGATCGACCAATTTGCAAAGACCACCCATGACGAGCAGTGGATACACATTGATCCGGAACGCGCCGCCGCCGAGACACCCTTTGGCGGGGCGATTGCACACGGGTTCCTGACGCTCTCGCTGGCCAGCCGTTTTGCCTATGATTGTTTTAACATGCTGCCCGGTCAGGTGATGGGCATCAACTATGGTATGAACAAGATGCGGTTTCTAAAGCCAGTCCTTGCGGGCAGTCGCCTGCGCGGACGCTTCACTTTGCAAAAAGTGACCGCTAAAGGGCCGACAAACCTGCTGCGGGAAAACTTGCTCACCATCGAGATCGAGGGCGAGAAAACGCCCGCAGTCATTGCCGAATGGTTGGGCATGGCGGTGTTCGAGGATTAAGCGAGCGCCGCCTCTTTCAGACGGATAATCACCACACCGACCTGTGCATTTTGCGGGGCGGTGTGGACATCCCACCTGTCCCCGACAACCTGCACCGTCTTCATCCCTGTCGGCGTTAGAATATGACCCTTTGCGCGGATCACCTCGGCGCGACGGGCAAGCGACTGCGCATAGCCCTGCGCGTCTTGCGTGCCTTCGGGGTGATCAATCTCACTCGCGAGGCCGGCTGCATTGCCATGGGGCTGGCCAATTTGCGGCGCGCTGACCTGTGCAGGGTGCAGCACGACATCCAGCGGCAAATGCCCCTGCGCGGCTTCGATCACCGCAGCACCGCGAACATGCGCGCTGATCGTTTTACGCGCCTGATCCACCAGCGCAAGACCGCCCAGATCGCCCTTCGTCAATACAACCAGATCGGCCGCTTCCAACTGACGCACAACCGTGTCGCCGATATAGTCATTGGCCAGCTGCGTCTCGATCTGCGCCACGTCGGCCAGCACCACAACACCCGCAGTCTCAATACCCGCCATTAACGACAAACTGGCTGCGATCGCGCCAGGCAAAGCAACGCCGCTGGCCTCCAACACGATGTGATCGGGAGGCGGTTGCATCGCGGCCATCTGCGCCAGTGCCGCCATCAGATCATCGCCATAACTGCAACAGACGCAACCGCCGGCCAGAGCAATCAGATCATCGCCTTCCGCCTCGATCAGGTCCGCATCAATCGGTAGATCACCAAATTCATTCACCATAATCGCCAGCCGCTTGCCGTCTGCCTGCCGCAACATCTGGTTCACCAGCGTTGTCTTGCCCGCTCCCAGATAGCCACTCAAAACCGTGACGGGCAGGCTCATATATCGCTCACGGCAAACACGCGGCCCCCTTGGACCGTGCCCCAGACGCGCACGTCCTTGAGTTTGTCCCCGCCAATCTCTTCGGGATCATCCTCGAGCACAGAAAAGTCAGCCCGCTTACCCGCTTCGATGCTGCCAATCTCCTGATCCATATGCAGGGTATAGGCAGCCCCCAGCGTGATTGCGTGTAGCGCCTCATCCACAGTGATCTTATCCGCCTCGCCCAATGTCCGGCCCGACGCCGTCAGACGGTTGACCGCGCACCATCCGGTGAAAAGCGGCCCCAACGGCGTGATCGGCGCGTCCGAATGGATCGCCAAAGGCACTCCCATCCGCAGGGCCGTGCCCGCAGCGTTCATCCGCTCTGCGCGCTCTGGCCCGACGGTCAGTTTGTAATGCTCGTCCCCCCAATAGAAGTGGTGGTTGGCAAACAGGTTCACGCACAGCCCCAGTTTCGCAATCTTACGGAACTGCGCAGCATCGGCGAGCTGGCAGTGTTGCAGCACAAAGCGGTGATCTGGGCTTGGGTGTTTTTTGAGCGCCTCGGTCATCGTTTCAATCACCAACTGTGTCGCCTGATCGCCGTTTGTGTGTGTGTTGACATGCAGACCCTTGGCCAGCGCATGTTCCAGAATATAGGCCAGATGCTCGGGCGAGATATACCACAGCCCGTTGGGCGAGCCGTTGAAATATCCGGGCTCGCGCAGCCGCGCAGAGAAGCCCTGAATCGAGCCATCGACCACAACCTTGATCTTGCCCAGACGCATCATATCGGTGCTTTGCAGCTTGAGCGCCTCGGCGTGGGCGATAAGGTCTTCGGGACTGACCCCGTGGTGATAGCGCAGCGAGATGATCCGCGTCGGATAGGTCTTGCGCCCTGCCACGTCGGTAAAGAGCTTCACCACGTCCTCTGGCAGCTTGCTCGCCAAATCGGTCGCCGTGGTCACGCCCGCGCGCACGCACAACTTGCCAAAGCGGACCATCCCCGTCTCATCACAGGCCAGCATATCGCGGTCGAATCCAACATGGGGCGAAACCGGCGTCATTACATCCGGTCCCTTCAACTCCCCCAGCGGCATCCCGTCGCTGCCAAGCGGCACGCCGTCATGGTTCACCCCTGTCCGCATGAGACCTGCCAGTTCCAACGCCTTGGTGTTCACATTCAGAATATGACCCGACGCATGCATGATCCCAATGGGCCGTGTGGAGGATACCTGATCCAGATCATGACGCGTCACCCGAACGTTGTCGAAATAGATAGGGTCCAACGACCACGCAGGCATCGGCGCGTCCGGGTCTTCGATCTTTGCCTCCGCCTCTTTCAGCTTGGTGAGGACCTCATCAAGGTTCTTGCACCCCTTCTGCATCGCGCCTTCGGGCGACATCCGGTCAAAGAAACCGACATAGGTATACGCCCAAAGCGACCCTTCCATCAGGTGGCTGTGCGCCTCGATGAGACCCGGCATCAGCACCTTATCCGCGAACCGCTCGTCCAGCGTATATGCGCCCCAGCCCTGTAAATCTTCCAACGGGCCGGTGCCCAAAATCTTGCCATCACGCACCGCCACATGAGTTGTATGCGCATGCGCGGGGTTCATCGTGATGATCTTGCGGGCATTATATATTGTGATCATCATAGGCTCCTAAGGTTATGCGTTGTCCAAACGCTATTGAATTTGCATCCCACTACAAACTGGATTTAACTGTCCGAGTAACCACATTTCTTGGGGGATGCCTGTGACCAACCTGACCATAAAACAACTTCGCTACATCGAAGCGGCCGGCCGCACAGGTTCAATCGCGGCAGCAGCGGCTGATCTCAACATCTCGCAAAGCTCGATCACGGCGGCGATTGATGCACTGGAAGCGGACATGGGGTTTGACCTCTTCACCCGCGTTCCCGCCAAAGGCCTGATGATCACGTCGGCAGGCCAACAATGCCTCACACTGATAAGTGATTTCTTGGGCGGGTTTCGGGAGTTTGAAACAGAGCTGAACGCGATTGGCGGCACCGCCAGCGGCGTGATCCGGCTGGCCTGTTTTGCCGCCGCCGCGGCCACGTTTCTGCCCCATGCCATCGCCACCTTTCAGCGCCAACACCCCGGAATCCGGTTCGAGATGGTGGAAGGGAACATGGACACGGTGGTCCGCGATCTGGAGGAAGGACGTGCTGATCTGGCCTTTACCTACCGCGAAGTCGTCAGCGACAGGCAGTTTTTCCAACCCTTGATCGATCTGCCGCTATTTGCACTTTTGCCAGCCGATGATCCCCTGGCCCGACAGCCAAGCGTGAGCTTGGCCGAGCTTGCAATGAAGCCGATGATCGAGCTGAACCTCCCCCAGACCCGCGCCTACTATTCCAGCTTTTTCCGCAAAGCGGAGCTTGATATCAAAGTCGTCCACAGTTCCTCCTCGGTTGAGATGGTCCGCACAATGGTCGCTGCCAATCTGGGTTTTACCCTTCTCAATGCAAAACCACTTGCCGTGCTAGATGACCGCGGCGGCTTCCGTGCGGTCCCGTTGCGCGATGCGATTCCGCCGCGCCAGTTCGGCCTTGTGACCCAAGCCCGCATGCGTCAACCGCGTGCAGTGGTGGACTTTCATGCCCATTGTGAGGGCATTCGTGCCGCCGAAGGGTTTGAGCAAATGGCCGTGCGCCTGCCATGATTTCCCACGCCTAACCCCCATAGAATGCACTAACTGGGTTTGGAAAAACTGTTTTGTGAGGGTATGACCCCGCGTTAGCATTTCGTTAATAATCATAATGGGGAATCTGAAACGTGACCAAACACTTCAAATCCATGCTGGCCGCCACCGCATTGGGAAGCATCATCGCCTTTGGCGCACAAGCCGAAGAACCCGTGCGCGGCGGCACATTGATCCACGCGATGGCCACCACACCGCGCCACCTGAACCCCGCCGTCCAATCCGGCATCGCAACAGGAGCACCGGGCGCACAGCTGTTTGCCGCCCCCCTGCGCTATGACGAAGACTGGACCCCGCAGCCCTATCTGGCCGAGAGCTGGGCCTTTTCCGATGATGGATTGAAGATGACCCTCAATCTGGTCAAAGGCGCCACATTCCATGACGGTGCGCCAATTACGTCCGAGGATGTCGCGTTTTCGGTCAAGACTGTGCAAGAGAACCACCCGTTCAAATCCATGTTCGGCGTTGTCACCTCGGTCGATACACCGGACGAGCATACCGCCATCCTGAACCTAAGCCAGCCGCACCCTGCCCTGCTGCTTGCCATGTCATCGCAGCTCTTGCCGATTATCCCCAAGCATGTCTACGGCGATGGCCAAGACCCCAAGACCCATCCGCAAAACAGCGAGAATGTTGTCGGCTCCGGTCCATTCAAACTGGTGGAATTCACCCGCGACCAGAATATCGTTCTGGAGCGGTACGATGACTTCTTCATCGAAGGGCGCCCTTATCTCGACCGCATCGTCTACCGCATCATCAAGGATGCCTCTTCGCGGGCCATTGGCATCGAGAATGGCGAACTGCATATGTCCACATTCGAAAACGTCGTGCGCAACATTGCGCGGATGAAGGAAAACGAAAACCTGACCGTCACGGACGAAGGCTATGCCGCGATTGGCGCGCTCAACTGGCTTGCGTTCAACACAGGCTCCGAGGGTCCGCTGAGCGACAAACGCGTGCGTCAGGCCATTGCCTATTCCATCGACAAAAAATTCATCCTGAATGCATTGATGCAGGGTATTTCCCAAGATGCCAAAACGGGCATCCACCCCGGTTCCCCGCTCTATGACGACAGCGTGAATGGCTATGACATCGATCTGGACAAGGCGAATGCCCTGCTGGACGAGGCCGGTTTTCCAATGGATGCCAACGGCACACGCTTCAGCCTGACCGTCGACTACGGCAACCCCACGACAAAGCCGCAGGCGGAATTCACAAAAGCGTCCCTGTCCAAAGTTGGCATCGACGTGAGCGTGAATTCATACGTGGATTTTCCCACATGGGCGCAAAAAATCTCCAACCATAACTTTGATATGACTTGGGATACTGTGTTCAACTGGGGCGATCCGGTGATCGGCGTCCACCGCACTTACTCCTCCACCAACATCAAACCGGGTGTTATCTGGTCCAACACCCAGCAATACGTGAACCCGAAAATTGACGAGTTGATGGCCGCCGGCGCGCAGGAGATCGACCCTGAAAAGCGTAAGGCGATCTATTCCGAGTTCCAGCAAATTCTGGCTGAAGATCTGCCTGTCTACTGGACCAACACGCTGCCCTACCACACGGTGTTTTCCAACAAAGTCGGCAACGCGCCACTGGGCATCTGGGCCTCCAGCTCTCCCTATGACCTTGTCTACCTCAAGGAATAATCATCCTTCGCCTGCCCCGTACTCTCGGGGTAGGCAAACCTCCGAAACGCTTGGGTTTTCATGCATATCCTGATCACTATCCTCCAACGACTCGCCTATGCCGCACTCCTGCTGATCGCCGTGCTGGTGCTCAATTTCAGCATGATGAATGCGGCCCCAGGTGATGTTGCCGATACGATCGCCGCCTCAATGGGGGGCGCTGATGCGGAACTCATGGCTCAAATCCGCGCTGAATACGGTCTCGATCAACCGTTTCTGATCCAGCTTGGTTCCTATATCGGCCGCGTGCTGAGCTTTGATCTGGGTTACTCCTATTTCTACAACACCCCAGTCACTGAGCTGATATTCGAGCGCCTGCCCGCTACACTGCTGCTGGTCATCGTTGCTCAGATTCTGGCGCTCGTGATCGGCGTACTGCTCGGCGTCTTCTCCGCCCGTCATCCTAACGGGGTCGCCAATTATTTCGTCACCTTCTTCGCTCTTTTCGGATACGCGGCCCCTGTGTTCTGGACGGGCATCCTACTCCTCATTGCCTTCTCGCTGAAAATCCCCCTCTTCCCCGTCGCAGGAATGAGCGACGTTACCGTCGAAGGAAACTTCTTCGTGGAAGCGCTCGACGTCGCGCACCACATGGTTCTACCAGTCATCACTCTCGGGTCTATCTTCCTCGCGCTCTATTCCCGCCTATCGCGTGCCTCCATGCTTGAGGTGCTTGGATCCGACTATGTCCGCACCGCCAAAGCAAAAGGGCTGAGCCCCCGCGAAGTCACGCTGAAACATGCCCTCAAGAATGCACTGCCCCCCGTTATCACACTCGCGGGTCTGCAGTTCTCCGCCGTCATTTCCGGTGCGGTTCTGGTCGAGACTGTGTTCTCATGGCCTGGCCTTGGCCAACTCGCCCTCACTTCAATCCTTGCCCGTGACACGCCCACCATTCTGGGCATCCTATTTTTCTCGGCACTTGTTGTCATCATCGGCAACTTGCTGACTGATCTGGTGATGCGGCTGATTGATCCCCGTGTGAGGGGCCGCTCATGAGCATGCTAGAGGATACCCCGCCCAAGGCACGTTCGCCCTTCTCGGAAGCGTCCGAGATGTTCCGCCGCAATCATGCTGCCGTCATCGGCTTGATCACTTTGCTGTTTATCATCGGCGTCGCGATCATTGGCCCCATGGTTTATCCCGGCGATCCTTTCGACATGGTCTGGATTCCCTTCACCCCACCGGGGGAGGAAGGCTACTTGCTTGGCACCGACTACCTTGGACGCGATATTCTCTCGCTGCTGATCCACGGCGCAAAAGTATCACTGACCGTTGGCGTTTCCGCAGCGATTGTCACCGTTACCATCGGCATCACCGTGGGCGCACTTGCAGGCTTTTATCGCGGCTGGGTCGAAGAAGTCCTGATGCGCTTGACCGAGTTCTTCCAAGTGCTGCCCACACTTCTGTTCTCCATGGTCATCGTCGCACTGTTTGGCGCATCGCTTCCCATGATCACGCTGGCCATCGGCCTTGTCAGTTGGCCCGCCGTTGCCCGCATCACCCGCGCCGAATTCATGCGCATCCGCGAGTTGGAATATGTAACCGCCGCCCGCGCGGGGGGCGTTAAGAACGGAAGCCTCATCTTTAGCGTGATCCTCCCCAACGCCCTGCCCCCGATCATCGTGCAGGCCGCCCTCATGGTTGGCTCCGCGATCCTGTTCGAAGCAGGCCTGTCCTTCCTTGGCCTCACGGATCCAAACGTTGCAAGCTGGGGCCAGATCATCGGGTCCAACCGCGAATACATCCTCGACGCAAGCTACACTGTGACCGTCCCAGGTGTGGCGATCTTCATCACCGTGCTGGCGATCTCACTGGTCGGTGACGGCCTCAATGACGCGCTAAACCCGAAACTGAGACAGCGATGACCGAACCTCTTTTGAAAGTCGAAAACCTGCGGATCGAGCTGGCCTTGCGCAGCGGTCAGGCGCCCGTCATCGACGATCTCTCGCTCGAATTAAACGCAGGTGAAACGCTAAGCTTTGTCGGCGAAAGTGGCTGCGGAAAGTCCATGACCGCATTGGCGATCATGGGACTGTTGCCGGAGGGCGTAGGCTCTATCGCAAGCGGTCGCATTCTGTTTGACGGCCGCGACATGGCACAGATGAAGGACGAAGAATTACGCGGCATCCGTGGCAACGAAATTTCGATGATCTTCCAAGAGCCGATGACCTCGCTCAACCCCGTCTATACCGTGGGCGAACAAATCGCCGAAGTTCTGCGCCGCCACAAAGGCATGAACAAGCGTGAGGCATGGGCCCGCGCGACAGAACTGCTCGACGCCGTCCGCATTCCAAACGCCAAAGCCCGCGTGAGCGACTATCCCCACCAGATGTCAGGCGGTCAGCGCCAGCGCGTTATGATCGCAATCGCCCTCGCCTGCTCCCCCAAAATTCTCATCGCAGATGAACCGACTACCGCCCTCGACGTAACAGTCCAAGCCCAAATCTTTGACTTGCTGCGCGATCTGGGGCGCGAGACGGGCACGGCCATTATCCTCATCACCCACGACATGGGCGCTGTAGCAGAAATGGCCGACCGCATGGTGGTCATGTACGCAGGGCGCAAAGCCGAGGACGGCCCCGTCGCCCCCGTCATCAGCCACCCGCGCCACCCCTATACCAAAGGTCTGATTTCCTGCGTCCCGCACCTGCTGGCCGTGCTAACCGAGGAGCGTCCTGACCTCACCGAAGTGCCGGGCATTGTTCCCTCGTTGGGCAGCTTTGGCGCAGATGCCTGTCTATTCGCATCGCGCTGCGACATGGCCGACGACAAATGCCGAAGTAGCCGCCCGCCCGAAGTGGCCTTTGGCGATCAACACTCCGCCTGTTGGAAGGCTGACCAGCTATGACTGCGCTTCTCAATGTCAAAAACCTCTCCATCCGTTTCCCTGTCAAACGCAGCTGGGGCCGCAGCAGCTGGCTTTACGCTGTAGACGACGTCTCGTTCGAGGTCGCACGCGGTGAAACTTTGGCCATTGTGGGTGAGTCAGGCTCTGGCAAAACCACCGCCGCCCTTGGCGTGGCGCGGTTGGTTAATGCATATGCTGGCACCGTTGATCTCGACGGTCAGGATTTTCTGAGCCTTGAGCCGGAGCCATTGCGCCAAGCCCGCGCCAAAGTGCAGGTGATCTTTCAAGACCCCTATTCCTCGCTCAATCCACGCCTGCGCGCCGAGGCAATCGTGCGTGAACCTATGGACAGCATCGGCACCCTGCCAGTGTCAGAGCGCCCAGCCCGTGTTGCGGAACTGTTCGAGCAGGTTGGCCTGCGTCCCGAACAGATGAAGCTTTTCCCACACCAATTTTCCGGCGGCCAACGCCAGCGCATCGGAATCGCCCGCGCTCTGTCGACCAACCCCGAACTGATCATCTGCGACGAGGCGGTGAGTGCGTTAGATGTTGCCGTTCAAGCCCAAATTCTCAATCTGCTGCGCCGCCTTCAGCGTGATCTGGACCTTACCTATCTGTTCATCAGCCATGACCTTGGTGTCGTGCAGCACATGAGCGATCACATCGCGGTTATGTATATGGGCAAAATCGTCGAATACGCCGACCGTCTGAGCCTGTTCAACAATCCCAAACACCCTTACACAAAAGCGCTGCTCTCTGCGGTGCCAAGTGTCGATCAAAAGCGCAAAGTCGAGCGGTTGCTGATCCCCGGTGATCCGCCTGATCCGCTTAACCCGCCACCCGGCTGCCGCTTTGCCTCGCGCTGTCCTTTTGTCGAGGATGCGTGCCTGAGCGCACAGCCACCCCTCAACGAGGTGGCCGCGCAACACAAAGTGGCCTGCATCAAGGCGTAGCGTTGAAGGTGAATAGCGTCTCGCCGTTGATGGTGTAGCTGTTGATCAATTCTGCTGCGCGCGCAGAGGTCAGCCAACCCTCAAGCTTTACCGCCAGAGCAGCCTTTACATGGCTGTGACGCTCAACACTGACCGGCAGATAAGCGTATTGATTGAACAACACTGGATCACCAGAAAAAAGCAGCGCCAACGTGCCTTTGTTCCCAAAGTTAAGCCAGCTTGCGCGGTCGGACAGAATGTAAGCGTCGAGGCCGGACGCCGTATTCAGCGCCGCCCCCATGCCAGCGCCAACGGCATTGTACCGCGCGCCAAATCCCTCGGGCTTGAGCGCCGCAGCACGCCACAAGCTTAGCTCCTTCTTGTGCGTCCCGCTGTCATCTCCGCGGCTCACAAACTGGGCCTGTGTCTGAGCAATGGCATTCAGCGCATCCCTTGCGGTCTCAGTAGCACGCACATCCGCAGGGTCAGTATCGGGACCAATCATCACAAAATCATTGTACATGATCTCACGCCGGTGCGGACCGAACCCACCCGCGACAAACGCCTCCTCCGCGCTGCGGCTGTGAACAAGGATCGCATCCACATCCCCCGCCTCGCCGAGTTTGAGCGCTTGGCCTGTGCCAACCACCAACAACTGCACTTCGAGGTCCAAATCCTCGGCAATAACCGGCAACAAAACATCCGCCAGTCCCGAGTTATGAAACGAGGTCGTCACCGCCATACGCATCACGTCCTGCGCACCCGCGACACTCGCCCAGGCCACTAAACCAACCGTCAAAATAAAACTCTTCATTCCACAATATCTCCTCTAAGGAATGCCCTTGCCTGAATGCTCTGCGGCGCGTCAAAAAACGCACGCGCATTGGTATACTCCAACACGCGCCCATGAAGCATAAAGATAATCTCGTCAGCCAGACGCTTTGCCTGCCCCAAATCATGTGTCGATAGAATCAGTTGCGTGCCTGAAGCCCGCGCCGCGCGCAACACCGCCTCCACCTCACGGGTAGCACGACCGTCCAATGCGGCAGTCGGCTCATCCAGAAAAAGAACCTGCGGCTCGGTTATCATCGCGCGGGCAAGAGCCAGCTTTTGCTGCTCACCCCCCGACAGGTTAGTCGCCGTCCGCCCCAGCATATTCTCTAGACCGACACGCTTGGCCCATTCCTCAGATTGGCGCTGTGCATCCACTTTTAACGCCCCACGCGTGCGCAGCGGATACATCAAATTTTCAAGCACCGTGCGCCGCAACATAACCGGGCGCTGAAACACAAACCCCTGCCGCGTGCGTGCATACTCCTCATCACAGGCCCAGTCGATTGTGCCTGCCGTCAGACGGGCCGCACCGTGCAGCAACCGCAGGAGCGTCGTCTTACCCGATCCGTTCGGCCCCATAACAACTGTGGCCCCTGCCCCATGGAAATCAAGGTCAACAGGCCCCACAAGCACCTTACCGCGCCGCGACGTCTCAGCCGCGCGTACTGTCAATGGAAAGAGGTTCACCAGCGCCCCTCCGCTTCGGTTCGGCTGAGCCAGTGGATCGCGAGGTTCACCGTGATCGCCAACCCGACAAGGATGATACCAAGGCCCAGTGCCAAAGCAAAATCTCCTTTGCCAGTCTCCAACGCGATGGCTGTAGTGAGAACGCGGGTCGCATGATCGATGTTGCCCCCTACGATCATAATCGCCCCAACCTCCCCGATTGCACGGCCAAAACCAGCCAGCGACGCCGTGAGCAATGCCCGCCGCGCATCCCAGAGAAGGGTACGCATTTTCTGGCCTTGGGTGACATTCATCGAAATCAGCAGGTCGTGATACTCGCTCCACAAATCGCGCAACGATTGATGCGCTATACTGGCGATCAGCGGCACAATAATAATCACCTGCGCAATGATCATCGCCGCGGGGGTAAACAGCAGCCCCATCACCCCAAACGGGCCAGAGCGTGAGAGCAGCACATAAACCACCAGCCCCACTACGACAGGCGGCAAGCCCATCAGCGCATTCAGCACGGCAATCACACCGCGGCGGAACCTGAAGCGCCGCACCGCCAACAATGCCGCTAGCGGAAGCGCAATTGCTGACCCAATCACCAGCGCCGACAGCGTCACCTGAAGCGAGCGCAGCGTAATCTCCACCAGATCACGGTCCAGCGTGACAAGCAGCCGGAACGCTTCTGTTAACCCTGCCCAAAGATCGCCCATGCGCGCCCACTCATCCGTCAATTGCTCCCTAAGGTCGTAGGAGGATCAGTCAAATGACGCAAGCAGGTCCATCGCTGTCACATGATCAAACTGCACGTGACGCGTCATCAACGCTTCGGCCTCGTCGCTTTGGCGTGTGATGATAGCCTCCGCAATCGTTGCGTGTTCCAGCGCAGAAGCCTTGATCGCCCCAACGGTGCGGTAGCGCGCGCGGTAGTAGGCCATCAGCTTGCGCGCGTTCGATTTGATCATGTCCAGCAGGAAGGGGTTGCCTGACGCCTCTCCCACCAGACGGTGAAAATCGAGGTTCAGTTGATAATATGCGGCGTGGTTTCCGTCCCCGTGCTGCGCCGCATGCGCTGCACATTTCTCCACCACATCGCTCAGGGCATCGCGGCGCGCAGGCGACAACCGCCGTGCAGCAAGGCCTGCAGCATGCCCTTCCAGTTTTGCGTGCACTTCGAGGATGGCAAGGAATTCCTCCAGCGTCGGCTTGAACACAACCACACCCTTGCGTGGCTGCCGCGTCACCAACCCCTGCGCCTCAAGCTGCAACAGCGCCTCGCGCAGCGGCGTGCGCGAAATTTCCAGCTCAGCAATCAGCGCATCCTCGGCGATCACATCGCCGGGGTTAAGCGTGCCTGTGTCAATCTTGATCAGAATGGTGTCCATCACCAGACGTGCTTGCGATGCCACCGGATCAGGCCATTGGCACAGTCACGGAAATTCCGTCCAGATCGGCACACATTTTAATCTGGCACGACAGGCGGCTGGCATCCGTGCGCTCTACGTCTGTGGAATCGAGCATGGCATCCTCGAACACCTCGACTTCGCCCACCTTATCGAGCCACCCCTCATCGACAAATACATGGCATGTGGCACAGGACAAGCACCCGCCGCAGGCCCCTTCGATGTCAGGAATGTTGTTAGCCACCGCAGCTTCCATGAGGGAAACCCCCTCGGCAACTTCTGCAGTTTTTGTGCTGCCGTCGGGCAAGGTCCATGTCGCTTTCATCGCTCGCTCCTTACAAAAACGGAATATAGAAATTGCGCAGGGTGATGTCGTCCATCGCGGCGGTCTTTTCAACCTCCGCTGCGCGCATGAAGAGTTGATTTTCAACCAGCATGCGCCCCACCGCATCTCCCAACACAGTATCCGCCGCCAGATCGGCAAGCGCCGCCGAGAGGTCCTCACCCACACCCTCGGTCGCATCGGTCGCATCGAATCCATCGCCCGTCTCAGGCGCAATGAGCGGATATTTATTCTCGACCCCGAGCAAAGAGGCTTGCAGCACTGCCGCCACCGCGATGTAAGGGTTGGCCGAGGCATCCGCCATCCGGTGCTCAAGCCGCGCTTTCACGCCACCTTCTGCACTCACGCGTGTAGTCACATTGCGGTGGTCCCCGCCCCAATTGCGCCAATACCCAGACAGGCTCGCCGGTTGCAAACGCTTATAGCTGAGCGCCGTTGGTGCGATCAAAGCAGCCAAGCCGCGATGATGCTGTATCAGACCCACCACACATCCGTGCGCGAGATCACTCATGTGGTCCGGACCGCTTTTGCCATCTTTGGTCAGAGCATTGTTGCCGTTATGATCGGTGAACGAGAAGTTGATATGCATGCCGGAGCCGCCCGCATCAGCAATTGGCTTGGGCAGAAAGCTCAGAACAATACCGTGCTCCAACGCCACTTCGCGGGCGAGTAAACGGAACAGGATAATGTCATCCACCGCTTTGAGCGCATCATCAAAAGTAAGCGTATATTCAAACTGTGGCGCATCATATTCCGCAGTGATCATATCGATCTTGAAGCCCAATTCCGTCGCCCGCTCCCAAATCGCATCGTTGAACCCGCGCGGATCAGTCGTAGGACCAGTGCCATATACAACGGCCCCCGGCGCGTCGTAGGGAATGAGCGCGCCACTCTCATCGCGCTGGAACGCAAAGGCCTCCAGCTCAATCCCGATTTTGGGTGTCAGCCCTTTGGCTTCCCATGCCGCAATCGCGCGTTTCAGCGCACCACGTGGGCAAACCTCAAGGGGCTCACCCTCTTGATCATAGAGATCACCCAGTACGATCTTGGTCCCCTTGTGCCAGCTGTCGCGAATATCCGCCGCCTTCCAACGCAGCTCCATATCCGGCAACCCTTCGAGCATCATAGAGCCGGGGGATGGCAACAAATCACGATCAAAATGGACCCCGAACGTCGAGCGACAGAACCTTGTGTCGTCATCGCCGATTTTGGAATTGGGCAGGTATTTGCCCCGTATCAGGCTCAGATGATCACAGAAAATGGCACGCAAACGGTCGGGCATAGATCAGGTCTCCCTCAAGACATATGGACAGTGACGGGCAAGGATTTGATCCCGCCGACAAAATTGGAACGGAGGAACTTGTGCGGGCCTGCGGCCTCGATCGATGAGATGCGTTTCGCCAGTTCCTCAAACAACACCCGCACCTCAAGACGGGCAAGCCACATGCCCAGACACACATGCGGGCCCCCCTGCCCGAACGACACATGCTTGTTCGGCGTGCGCGCCAGATCAACGCGGAACGGATCATCGATTACGGACTCGTCACGGTTTCCAGACGCAAACCAATAGACAACTTTATCGCCCGTTTTGATCGTCTTGCCATGCAGCTCAAAATCAGCGGTGGCCGTGCGGCGGAAATAGAGCGCAGGCGTGGCCCAGCGGATCACTTCGTCCGCCATCGTGTCCCAAACCTCACCACGTTGCATTTGACCCAGAAGCTCGGGTTGGTGACACATCGCCTGCAATCCCGCAGCGATGGAATAGCGCGTGGTGTCGTTGCCCGCCGCAACCAGCAGACAAAAGAAATTGCGAAACTCCTCATCCGAGATCACTTCCCCGTCCGGCCCCGGCTGCATGATCAGGTGAAGGATGCCATCAGTATCCCCCGCCGCATTTTTGCGCGCCATCAAATCCTTGGCATAAACGTAAAGTTCGGCCCCCGCAGGGGAGTTGAACGGCATCAGGCGAAACTCGTCCGTCGTCATCTTGTCCAGAACATGATCGGTGAAGTCGGGATCCGTATTGGCGATCAGCGCATCACCCTTCTCCACCAACCACGGCAGGTCCTCTTCAGGCGTGCCAAGAATACGACCCAGCATCCGCATGGGCAGCTCTCGCGCAATCAGCTTAGTCGCGTCAAAGGTGCCTTTGGGCAGTGCATTATCGAGAATTTCGACACAAAGCTCCCTGATCTGCGCCTCAAAACCTGCAATCACCGGCTTGGAAAATGCCTTGGCCACCTTGATCCGCGCTCCCATATGCTCGCGCCCGTCTGTCTCCTGAAAGGTGCGGCGCGCGATTACTTCCTCGGAAGACTGATCCTCGATCCGAATGCCGTGGGCGGAAGACAAAAGTGTGCTTTGTTTATTGAGCGCCAGGATATCTTCATGGCGGGTGATCGACCAGAACCCCGTACCTTGGGTATATTCCGTCCAGAACACAGGATCGTCGCGGCGCAGGCGGGCGAAGGTGTTGTGGGGAGGGCCGTTTGAAAAACTATCGTGAGAGGACAAATCAGCGTGGCCGTCATCTTCAGGTGCCCAAACAGTCATAACATCTCCGTCAAATAGAGTAGCGCATATATTTATAATGTGTAAAAATATACTAAGCAGCTTGCTTCACATGTAAAGGAAAACCTATGCGACTGGCGATCCTCATGACCAACACCGATGAGAGCACCTTTGCACAAGCGCATCCCAAGGATGGTCAGAAATTCTCCGAGTTGCTCTGGCGGGTCCGGCCCGACTGGGAGTTTGAGGTTTTTTCGGTCAAGGATGATGTGTTTCCAGCCTCGCTCGACTTTGATGGTTTGCTGATCACGGGCAGCCCCGCATCGGTGCATGACGGCGCGGATTGGATCGCTGGGTTGGAGGCGCTAGTCCGCGATGCAATCACACATAAAATCCCAATGTTTGGCGCATGTTTCGGGCATCAGGTCATCGCACGCGCATTGGGCGCAGAGATCACATACAATCCTGATGGTTGGGTTCTAGGACAGATCACGACCGAGTTAACTACAGACGGAACACGCCTCCCTATTTATGCAGCGCATAAAGAGCAGGTAACGACACTGCCGGACGGCGCCAGAATCGTCGCACGCACCCAAGGGTGTGAGATTGCAGGTTTCGCCATCGAGGATCATGTCCTCACGACGCAATACCACCCCGAAATGTCCGAAGCATTTGTTGCGGCTTTACTCGAAGAGTTCGCTGAGGAGATAGGGGGAGATGTGACACAAAAGGCAGCCCGAACTTTGGGAACCCCCACGGACATGGACGCCCTTGCCGAATGGATCGCCACGTTTTTCGAAACCGGTCAGCCCCAGAACTAGGGCCCTCTCCATCAACAGCCTGCACAGCCGCCAAAAGTCTTGTGGACCCGTGCCCATGCGCTCTTATGTAAATTTTCGAAACAACTTTGTCTGGTCGAACATATCTTCCAGCGTTTCCATTCGCTCTTTAGTTTCGTCCCAGTTCAGATTCTGCACTGATGAAATCATCGTTTCGACCAACAGCATCGTCGTCGCAGCTGAATCCCACGCGGAGGGGACAATAATCCTGCAACTTAAGCTGATGTCGCTCAGGTGATGCACAGGCGAGCGCCACTGATCTGTAAACAGAATGATCTTTGCCCCACGCGCATGCGCCATTTCTGCCAATTTCAGAGTGTTGTTTTCGTACCTGCGAACATCAAATATCACAAAGATGTCCCCCTGCTTGGCATTCAGCAGATAGTGCGGCCAAGTGTTCGATGTGGACTGTACATGCGTGAGGTTGCCGCGAATAACCTGCATATGCATGAAGAAATACTCGGCCAGCGTATGGGTGATCCGCCCGCCAACGATAAACAGGTGGTTTGCTTGATCTGCGACCATCTCACAGGCGCGGTCAAACTCTGCAGGGTCGATATGGCCCAAGGTCAGGCGAATGTTGTCGATGACTGCGTCCGTAAACCGGTTCAACAGGTGCTCTGAAGGGGCTGCTTCGGCCCATGTGTCATGCTTGGCAATCGGGCTTTTTGCTTTGGCCCGCAATTCTTCACGCAATTCGGCCTGAAAATCAGGATACCCTTTGTAGCCGAGCTTTTGCACCATGCGCGCGACTGTAGGAACGGAGACATTTGCATCCTGCGCAAGCGCCGTCAGCGGGCCAAGCCCCGACGCTGGATAGTTCTCCAGAATTGAAAGGGCCAACTGCCGCTCTGCGCGCGTTAGATCATCCAGTTTCTCTTGAATGCGATCAGATATCGTTTGCGTCGCTTGGGCCATGCATTCTCCATTTGTCTATTTTTATATCAGACCATGCGCGCTTGTGAAATATATTTACAAAAAATGTTGACAGTCGCTGGTTCTGGGACGCACCCTTAGCCCGAGGAGCAAGCATGAATCACCCGCAATCCACATCAATTAGCGATCCCGTCTTGGTTTTGAATCCAGAGGGCCGTTCTCGTGTGGTATTGATCTGTGAACATGCCAGCCCCTTCATACCGGAAGCATTTAATGACCTTGGGCTGACCGCAGATGCGTTGAAAAGCCATGTAGCTTGGGATCCCGGTGCATTCGCTGTGGCCGAGGGTTTATCCAGCCGTCATGATGCAGCACTCGTCGCCTCGAATGTCTCACGGCTGATCTATGATTGCAATCGACCTCCGTCTGCTCCTGATGCCACTCCGGATCAAAGTGAAACAGTCACAGTTCCGGGCAACGCAGACCTAACTGCCGCGCAGCGACAAGATCGCGCCGACACGTACTATGAGCCCTTTCGTAAGAGGCTTTCCGAGATTGTTGCAGACACTTCCTCGCCCGTTATTGTCACGATCCATAGCTTCACACCAATTTATCACGGCGCAAAAAGAGCCGTCGAAATTGGCGTCTTGCATGATGCAGATTCACGGCTCGCGGATGCACTCCTGCACAGCGCACCCCGGCACATCGATGCACTGGTTTTGCGCAATGAACCCTACGGGCCTCAACATGGGGTTACGCACACCTTAAAAGAGCATGCTCTTGCTGCGGGCCATTTGAATGTGATGCTGGAAATCAGAAACGACCTCATTCAAGACGCCGAACAACAAGACGCGATGGCAAACCGCATTTCCGGCTGGCTGTCAGACGCCCTTAACCAGCTACAGGGCAACGGAGCCGTGCAATGACAGGTCTGATGCGTGCCTTTATCCGCATGGTTGATGCAGTAAACTACCGCGTCGGACGTGTTGCGATGTATGGAATTTTTCTGTTGATGGGTATCTTGCTGTGGTCCTCGATCAGCAAAACTTTCTTTCTTCCGACACTTTGGACGCTGGAAATGGCCCAGTTTGTGATGGTGGCCTATTATATTCTCGGCGGACCATACTCGATACAGCTTGGCTCGAACGTTCGGATGGATTTGCTGTATGGTGAATGGTCACTGCGCAAGAAAGCCTGGTTCGATTTGATCACAGTGATGTTCTTGATCTTCTATCTTGGGGTCCTGCTGTATGGCGCCGTGAGTTCTACTGCTTATTCGTTAGGATATTGGGGATCAGAGCCATTCTCATACTTGGGTGGCATCCTCATCGGAACAGAGGAAGTGGGCCGCATGGAACGATCTTCGACAGCGTGGCGGCCCTATTTATGGCCTATCAAGTCCATCATGATTTTGGGCATGTTCCTCATGCTCCTCCAGTGCATTTCGGAATTGTTCAAAGATGTTCTGCGGCTCAAAGGTGAAACGGTCTGATGTCGTATGAATTAATCGCCACTTTGATGTTTTCGTCGATGATGCTGATGCTGCTGACGGGCCAGCGCGTCTTTGGCGCCATCGGATTCATTGCCGTCGTCGCAGCACTTTTGCTTTGGGGTGACAAGGGCGGCTTTGATATTGGGTTTTCAGCGGCGATGAAGCTGATGAAATGGTATCCACTGCTTACGCTGCCCATGTTCATCTTCATGGGATATGTGCTGTCAGAAAGCAAAATTGCCGACGATCTATATAAAATGTTTCACGTCTGGATGGGTGGCCTACGCGGCGGGCTTGCGATCGGGACAATCGGCCTGATGGTCCTGATATCCGCGATGAACGGCCTCAGCGTTGCAGGTATGGCGATTGGATCAACCATCGCCCTGCCAGAGCTTTTGAAACGCGGCTACGACAAGCGGATGGTCACGGGGGTTATTCAGGCGGGGTCCAGTTTGGGCATCCTTGTACCTCCCTCTGTCGTTCTTGTGCTTTATGCGATGATCGCGCGCCAACCTGTCGGCCAGCTTTGGCTTGCAGGGGTTATTCCGGGGCTGATGATGGCAAGCTTGTTTGTCATTTACATCATCGTGCGCTGCCGGATCAATCCAACGTTGGGACCTGTTCTTCCTATTGAGGAGCGCGACATACCGCGCGCAGAAAAGCTGCGCTTGCTGCGGGCAGGACTGCTGCCAATCGCCATCTTTGCAGTCATGATGGTGCCCTTCGTGAACGGCTGGACCTCCCTTGTTGAAAGCTCTGCAATCGGGGCCATCGCCGCGTTTGTTGCCGCGGTTCTCAAGGGGCGCATGACCCGCGAAGTGTTCGAAAATTCAGTGCGCAACACGCTTGGCATTACCTGCATGTTCATGTGGATCATTCTGGCGGCCCTTGCATTTGGAGCCGTGTTCGATGGCTTGGGTGCTGTGAAAGCAATTGAGGCCGTCTTTACCGAGCGCCTCAACCTAAGCCCTTGGACAATCCTCATTTTGATGCAGCTCAGCTTTTTGTTGATGGGCACCTTCCTTGATGACACAGCGATGCTGGTGATCGTGGCGCCCCTTTATGTCCCACTGGTAGGCGAGCTTGGCTTTGACCTGATCTGGTATGGCATCTTGTATACAATTACGACGCAAATTGCTTATATGACGCCGCCCTTTGGCTATAATTTATTCTTGATGCGCGCGATGGCACCGCCAGAAATTTCGCTCCGCGACATCTATTCATCCATCACGCCATTTGTGCTGATCATGGTGCTTGCCCTCGTATTGGTCATGGTCTTCCCTGGAATCGCGACATGGCTCCCCGATTTCGTTTATAACAAACCATAAAGAACCGCCCCCAAGGCGGTCGAAACCCAACCAAGGAGAGAAAACATGACGACAAGACGCAAGTTTATCCAAGGGGCAGCCGTTGTCCCCGCAGCAGCTTTGGCAACGCCCGCATTGGCGCAAAGCACGATCAAATGGCGCATGCAGACCTATGCAGGTTCCGCGCTGGCAGCAGAGGTGATCGTTCCGGCGATCGAAATGTTCAACAAAATTGCAGGCGACCGCATGCAGATCGAGCTGTTCTTCGCAGACCAATTGGTCCCGACGGGCGAGCTGTTTCAAGCGATGCAGCGCGGCACAATCGACGCGGTTCAGTCTGATGACGACTCCATGGCGTCTCCGACAGATGTCACAGTGTTTGGCGGCTATTTCCCGTTCGGCTCACGCTATTCGTTGGACGTTCCAGTGCTGTTCAACCAGTACGGCCTCAATGAAATCTGGGACGAAGAATATTCCAAAGTCGGCGTAAAACATATCTCGGCCGGTGCTTGGGACCCTTGCCACTTTGCGACCAAAGACCCGATCCGCAGCCTTGAAGATCTCAAAGGCAAGAAGATCTTTACCTTCCCGACTGCTGGTCGCTTCCTGACCCAGTTTGGTGTCGTTCCCGTCACGCTGCCTTGGGAAGATATCGAAGTTGCTCTGCAAACGGGTGAGCTTGATGGTGTTGCATGGTCCGGCATCACAGAAGACTATACTGTTGGCTGGGCTGACGTAACCAACTACTTCTTGACCAACAACATCTCTGGGGCATGGGCGGGGTCGTTCTTTGCCAACATGGATCGCTGGAACGAGTTGCCAGAAGACCTGCAAACACTGTTCCGCGTTTGCTGTGACCAATCACACTACTATCGTCAGTGGTGGTATTGGGGTGGCGAAGCAGACCTGCGCGTCAACGGGACCAAGATGGAGCTGACCTCGATCCCGGACGAAGAATGGGCAACTGTCGAAGCTGCGGCACAAGTATTCTGGGAAGAGATCGCTGCGGAATCCGATGTTAAGCGTCGTGTTGTTGATATCTTCAAAAAGTACAACGCTGATATGGTTAAGGCTGGTCGCCCGTACCGCTACGGCTAAACCACTCTTCGGAGGCCGTTCTATGCGGCCTCCGATTCCAACCCAATAAGTGGACAAAAAATGCCCGGACCGATGACATTTGACGACCTGAAATCCCAAGTTGCAGACGGAACAATAGACACTGTTCTTGCGTGTTTTGTAGATATGCAGGGCCGCTTGATGGGAAAGCGTTTTCATGCGGTGAATTTTGTGGAAACATCGTTCAACGAGACCCACTGCTGCAATTACCTGCTCGCCACCGACCTCGAAATGGCGACACCGGATGGCTATGCCTCAACCAGTTGGGAAACCGGTTATGGCGACTATGTGATGAAGCCTGACCTTGCCACGATCCGGCCTGTTCCGTGGCTCGAAGGCACGGCACTGGTCCTGTGCGATGTTCTGGACCATCATACCCACGCCCCTGTTCCACATTCCCCCCGTGCAATTCTGAAACGCCAGATCGCCCGACTGGAAACCTTGGGTTTTGAGGCGAAAATGGCCACCGAGCTCGAGTTTTTCTTGTTCGAGAAAAGCTTTGACGAAATCCGCAAGGACGGCTTTCGCAATCTAGAGCCCATCAGTGGTTACAACGAAGACTACCACATCTTTCAGACCACCAAAGAAGAGGGCGTGATGCGGCCGATCCGCAATCACCTGTTTGCGGCTGGTCTACCGATCGAGAACTCCAAAGGGGAGGCCGAGGCGGGTCAGGAAGAACTGAACATCCGCTACTCCCCTGCCCTAGATTGCGCCGATTACCATTCCATCGCCAAACACGCGATTAAAGAGATTTCGTGGCAGCACGGTCGTGCCGCGACCTTCCTGCCAAAGTGGCACAAAGACCGTGTCGGCTCATCCAGTCACGTGCATCAATCGCTGTGGAAAGACGGCGAGGCGATGTTTTTCGACACATCACGCCCACATGGCATGTCGCGGGTCATGGAACACTACATGGCAGGTCTGATCAAATACGCGCCGGACTACGTATATTTTCTGGCCCCCTATGTGAACAGCTACAAGCGCTTCTCCAAGGGGACATTTGCGCCGACCAAGACGGTATGGTCGGTCGACAACCGCACCGCAGGTTTCCGGCTCTGCGGCGAAAACACCAAGGGCGTTCGGGTCGAGTGCCGCATCGGCGGATCAGATCTGAACCCTTATCTGGCACAGGCCGTCATGCTCGCCGCCGGGATCAAGGGGATCGAGGACTCCTTGGAGTTGGCACCCCCAACCACAGGCGATGTTTACGCCGACGCCAAAGCCGCCGATATTCCGCAAACTTTGCGTGCTGCAACGCAGACCCTGCGCGGGTCGCAATTCCTGCGCGATGCGTTAGGTGACGACGTTGTCGATCACTACACCCGTGCGGCTGAATGGGAACAAGAAGAATTTGACCAAACCGTGACAGATTGGGAAATCGCACGCGGTTTTGAAAGGGCATAAGCACAATGACGATCACATGCATTTCACCCATTGATGGGTCAGTTTACGCGACACGGGAAACCCTGTCGCGTGGTGACGCGGATGCCGCCGTCGCACGCGCGAAATCAGCGCAAGCCGAATGGGCCTCACGCCCCTTGTCCGAGCGTATTGCGCTTGTTCAGGCAGGTGTCGCAGCCGTGGGCGCCATGAATGATGATATCGTGCCCGAGATCGCATGGCAGATGGGCCGTCCCGTACGCTACGGCGGTGAATTCGGTGGTTTCAACGAGCGCGCCAGCTATATGGCGGATATCGCAGTTGAGGCCTTAGCCCCGATCGAGATTGAAGACAGCAGCGCCTTTCGTCGCGTGATCAAACGCGTCCCTCATGGCGTGGTGCTGGTTGTTGCTCCGTGGAATTACCCCTACATGACGGCGATCAATACTGTCGCCCCAGCATTGATTTCAGGCAATGCAGTGATGTTGAAACATGCCTCTCAAACCCCGCTGGTGGGTGAGCGGATGGCGGCAGCGTTTCATTCTGTCGGCATTCCCGAAGATGTCTTTCAGAACGTATTTCTCGACCACCAAACAACTTCAGCCCTTATTGCGGATCGCGCCTTTGGTTTCGTGAACTTCACAGGGTCTGTCGGTGGCGGCAAGGCCATGGAAGCGGCGGCCAGCGGGACGTTCACCGGCATCGGCCTCGAGCTTGGCGGTAAAGACCCCGGTTATGTGATGGATGACGCCAATCTGGATGCGGCCGTCGACACGCTGATTGATGGCGCAATGTTCAATTCTGGCCAATGCTGCTGCGGGATTGAGCGGGTTTACGTGCATGAGAGCCTGTTTGATGCCTTTGTCGAGAAGGCCGTTGCGATCGTGAACGGATACAAATTGGGCAACCCGCTGGAGACTGAAACCACGCTGGGACCCATGGCACATGTGCGCTTTGCTGATGAGGTGCGCGCCCAGACTGCCGAAGCGATTGCGGATGGGGCAAAGGCGCAAATTGACCCGGCGCGCTTCCCTGAAGACAGTGGCGCCTACCTGATGCCGCAAATCCTCACCAACGTGACCCACGACATGCGTGTCATGCGCGAGGAAAGCTTTGGTCCGGTCGTCGGCATCATGTCCGTAAAAGACGACGCCGAAGCCATCAAGTTGATGAACGACAGTGATTTCGGATTGACCGCATCCCTCTGGACGCAAGACGCTGCGCGTGCCGAAGCCATTGCCGACCAGATTGAGACAGGCACAGTGTTTATGAACCGCGCAGACTACCTTGATCCTGCCCTGTGCTGGACCGGCTGCAAGGACACGGGCCGCGGCGGTGGCCTTTCAGTTATCGGCTATCACAACCTGACACGTCCCAAGTCTTACCACCTCAAAAAGGCCTAACGAATATGAAACTCACTGCAAATTGGTCCTATCCTACGTCCATCCGTTTTGGCGCCGGCCGCATCTCCGAAATTGCGGATGCCTGTGTTGAAGCGGGTATTAAGAAGCCATTGTTGATCACCGACCGTGGCCTTGCGAACTTGGACATTACCAGGAAGACGCTTGATCTGCTTGAGGCCGCTGGTCTTGGTCGGGCCATTTTCGCTGACGTCGATCCAAACCCGAATGAAAAGAACGCTGCTGCTGGTGTCAAAGCTTATAATGAGGGCGAACACGACGGTGTCGTAGCCTTCGGGGGTGGCTCGGGCCTTGATCTGGGCAAACTCGTCGCATTCATGGCGGGCCAAACCCGCCCGCTTTGGGATTTTGAAGATATCGGGGATTGGTGGACACGCGCAGATGCGGCCGCAATCGCACCTATCGTTGCCGTTCCCACAACAGCAGGCACAGGGTCAGAGGTTGGTCGCGCTTCAGTCATCACCAACTCCGAGACCGCGCAGAAAAAGATTATTTTTCACCCCAAATTCCTCCCCTCGGTCGTGATCTGTGATCCGGAACTGACCGTTGGCATGCCCAACTTTATCACCGCAGGGACCGGCCTTGATGCATTTGCGCATTGTGTCGAAGCGTTCTGTTCTCCGCATTATCACCCGATGTCACAGGGCATGGCGCTTGAGGGCATGCGTTTGGTCAAAGAATACCTGCCGCGCGCATATGCCGACGGCACCGACATCGAGGCGCGGGCACACATGATGTCCGCCGCGATCATGGGGGCCACAGGATTTCAAAAGGGGCTTGGTGCAATCCACGCCTTGTCGCACCCGATAGGAGCAATTTACCACACGCACCATGGCACGACGAATGCAGTTTGCATGCCTGCTGTGCTGCAGTTCAACAAATCTGCAATCACGGGTGTCATAGACGACGCTACGAAGTACTTAGGCATCGCAGGGGGCTTTGACGGCTTTTGTGCTTACGTAGACGAGTTGAACGCTTCACTTGGAATCCCGCAGAAACTCTCGGGCCTTGGTATTGAAAACCCAGACATCGAGCGCATCGTGGCAGGGGCGCTCATCGATCCGAGTACCGGCGGCAATCCGATTGAGATGACGCAGGAGAATACAACGAAGTTATTGCTTGAAATTGTCTGAGCTAAGGGCGAATTGGAGGGTAGATTATGCCACCCAATGACGTCGATCTTATCGTTGTGGGCGCAGGCATCGTAGGCATGTCCACAGCGCTTTGGGCGCAGAAAGAGGGTTTGAAGACGCTGATTTGCGACCCGAACCCTCCCGGGTCCGGAACCACCTATGGCTCGGCGTGTACCATCGCGACATACGCCTGTATTCCGGTCAATCATCCCTCGATCTTCACTTCGTTGCCAAAACTATTGACCAGCCGCGAGAGCCCGCTCAGCTTCAACATGCTGCACGGATTGAAGAACCCGCGCTGGATGCTTTCGTTCTTGAACAACTGCCGTGCAGCGCGCGTAAATCACATCAGCCAAACACTTGGCGCTTTTCTGGCCCACACGGACGCCGGGCTTGATCCGCTGATCAAGGAGGCGAAGGCAGAAGACCTTATCGTCAGCAATGATTGTCTTTATGTCTGGTCCACGCGCGGCGGCTATGACGGCGCGCGCGCCAGTAACGCGATGCGGGCGTCGCAGGATGTGCAATTTGATGAACTCAGCCCGGATGAAGTCCGTCGACTAGAACCAAATCTCAAACAACCTGTCCATGGCGGCCTGCATTTCAAAGGGGCGCGGCATATCACCGATCCTCAGGAACTTGTGCGCCGGATGCAATCACGGTTTGAGGCCCTTGGTGGGACTTACCTGCCTCACAGCGTCGATCGCTGCGTTCCCGATGAGACGGGTGTGACAGCACATCTTTCTGATGGCACCCACGTGCGCGGTGAACGTTTGGCGCTGACTGCAGGTGCGCACTCGACAAAGGTGAAAGGCACCGGAGCCGAGCACCTGCCCTTGGGAACAGAGCGAGGGTATCATGTACTGTACCGCGATCACGGTGCGCTTGTTTCGCGCCCCGTGGGATGGGCCGAGGCGGGCTTTTACGCAACCCCGATGGCACATGGTCTGCGCATTGCAGGAACGGTAGAAATCAACGGCATCGATGCGACTTTTAACACCAGTTGCACCGACTATTTGCAACGCAAGTCCGGTGAGATGTTCGGTGATCTTGGAACGCCGGATGACACATGGCTGGGCCACCGCCCCACCCTACCCGATGCACTTCCCGTGATTGGGCATTCAAGCAATTCAAACCGCGTCATCTTTGCTTTCGGGCACCAACATATTGGACTGACCTTGGGTGGTATCACGGGTAGGATCGTTACAGACCTTGCATTTGGGCGGACCCCAGATTGCAATATCAGCGAATTTTCCCCACAGCGGTTTTGACCGGCAGGCGTCCAAGACAGACCTGAGCGCCCGCAAGCCAATGCAACGGACCAATCAACCTTAGGTGAATGAATGGACAAGGCAAAATTTTACTCGGAAATTGCAGACGGCCCCTCTCGGGGAGCGGCATATTGGGTGTATACAGATGATAACGTGCGTGTTCGTGTAGGTACCTATGGAGCTGCCAAGGATCGCAAAGGGACCATTTTACTATTTATCGGACGTTTTGGTTACATTGAAAGATACGGGCGCGTTGCCAAGAATTTCGACAAAAATGGTTTTGCGACGGTTGTTATTGATTGGCGTGGTCAGGGCTTATCCGACCGGATGGCCGATGACTCACGCACAGGTCATGTCGACCGCTTTTCAGATTATCAAAAAGATGTCGCAGCAATGGTCAAAGCTGCTGAGGAGCTTGATCTGCCAAAACCTTGGTACTTGGTCGGAATTTCTATGGGCGCCTGTATCGGCCTGCGCGCACTGCTAGAAGGTCTACCTGTTGCGGCGTCCGCTTTTATCTCCCCCATGTTCGGCATTAAAATGTCACCGTTGCAGAGAGTCGCAGCTTGGCCACTCTCGTGGGCGGCGCAGAAGATTGGGATGGGCCACATCTATGTTCCCGGTGAGAGTGGCGAAATCTATATGCTAACAACACCTTTCGAAAAGAATAATTTAACCCATAATTCACAGATGTATGATTACTGGATCGCTCAAGCGCGAAGCGTCCCTGAGCTACAAATCGGTGGGCCGAGCATGGCGTGGCTCTATCAAGGTCTTTCTGAATGCCGGAGCCTTTCAAAACTGCGATCACCTGACATACCCTGCATCACATTTTGCGGTGAGATGGACGAACTGGTCGATAATCGTGCGATCCAAGATCGTATGGAAAGATGGCCAAATGGAACGTTTGAGATGGTC
>RCNE010000050.1_pt1 | contig 48213 bp, 29 predicted proteins | sample 2041361 | NCBI WGS metagenome assembly RCNE01 (sample SAMN09708229, study PRJNA481090) | Marine sediment metagenome, whole genome shotgun sequencing project. | reverse complement strand
CCGATCACTAGTGATCGGCGTTTTAATTTACTGCCTTATTTCGATTATTTTTCGATTACAACGAAACGTAATGTTTTTAATATCGCCTCAAGCTGAAACATATCGTTTCGCTTTTCTGTGGCCGGGGCAAATACGAACCCCTCCATCACAAGTTTTCTATTGTTTTTTTTATCATTGAGAATATAAGTCAGAAACGGGCCGGCCATGGGGTAATTCTTAATGTCCCATATACCGCGTACCTCAACACCCTTTAATCCGGCTATCTGTACCGGAAAAATGGCCGGGGCGTATGCAGGCTCTGTACGCATATAAGTAACCTTACCCGGTATCGTAGTGCCAGGAATATATTTTTTACCTATTGAGTCGCGCATAGCCACGATATCCCTCACCAAGGTTGAATCGTTATTGAAACTATTAGGCGGCATCTCATAAACAATAATATTCGCGTTACCTTTTTGAATTTCACGATCGATCCAAACAAAATTTTCTTCTTGTTTTCCCACTTTATACATGGAAGGCATTTTCAACGACACCCCAAATTTTTCCTCTAAAACACCTTCTTTGTTCAAAGAAAGTTCGAAACGCCTTTGTGCCGCCTCGATTTCCATGCTTTTAAAAGACGTAATAATTTCGTTCGCCTTTGCGTCAATATTTTCTACGATTTCGGCTTCGGTTGTACCTTTTATAACACCCACCCGCTGGGGCGTAGCATACATGTCGGTTTTGATATGTGCCTTGTTCAGGGAATCTTTCATAATGAAAAGCACTGATCTTGTTTTGCGGATGGAGCCCGTAAAGAATTTAGGGTCGATTTGATCGATAGTGAAAAGAGGTTCGTCCATTGGCATACCTACGACAGGGGCAGCAAAGTGCTTTCTAATACTATCGCCTACGCTACCTTTCCAAAGCTCGTTGTCGATTACGGCTACCACCGAATTTATGGCCCCGATCGAAGTCGGTAAGTAATTTTGATTTTTTGATTCGTTACAGGAAAGAAATACTAACGTGAATAGTAAAAATAGTGCTCCAGCTTTTTTCATTGATTCTGAGTATTACAATTATCAAGTTATTGATCACAAAACCTCAACAAAGCGAAGAAGACGGATGGGAATTCTCAGAACTTGCTGTGTTTAGTCTACGATGAACATTCGCACAACTTCAATTTTGTGCCCGGTTTTAGATTTTTACCACTAATACCGTTCCATTGTCGTAAATTTTCAACAGTAATTCCCGGATATTTTTTTGAGATGGTCCACAATGAGTCACCGCTCTTTACCGTATGGGTCTTCGTACCCGAAGGAACCGCCTTTTGTGCCGCCGTTTTCGGGGCTGCCGATGCTACCGAAGCCCCAGGTGTTCTTCTTGGATAAATGGTCAGACGCTGCCCGACTCTAAGGTTATTACTCCGTAGGTCGTTCCAACGTTTTATCTGGCTAACGCCCACTCCATATCGCTCTGCAATCCTTCCTAGAAAATCGCCGCTTCTAACCTTATATCGAATCCTGTTCTGTTCGGCTTCCTTGACCAATTGGGGCAATGGGCTTTCCTTGCTCTCCAATTCTTTTTTCACATGTGCATAGATGGCCTCTTCGTTAGCTACGAATTTTCCAATAGCATCTTTCGGTAATCTTAATGTGTACGTTTTTCCCTCAACAAACGGAATTACATTCAACTTATAAGACGGATTCAAAACTTTCAGTTCATCTTTACTGACCCCTACAAGCTCGGAAATCTGATCAAAGGTAATCAAGCTCTTGACGTGAACGGTATCGGTCTCGAAGTAAGGGCGTTCTATTTTTTGGCCTTTCAGCCCGTGCTCATCGGCATATTCGAAAAGGTACATAGTTGCCAAAAATGCGGGTACATAGCCTGCGGTTTCCCGTGGTAGATAACGCCGAAGGTTCCAATAATTTCTCCGCCCTCCAGACCTTCTGATAGCTTTGTTAACATTTCCCGGTCCAGAATTATACGCGGCCAAAGCCAAATCCCAATCGCCATAGATGTCATATAACTTAGAAAGAAATTTACAGGCCGCTTCAGTTGCCTTGATAGGATCGCTACGGTCGTCTACATAACTCGATACATTTAACTTGTATTGCTTTCCGGTGCTATACATAAATTGCCATAGTCCAGTAGCGCCGACACGTGATCTTGCGCGAGGATTAAGTGCCGATTCCACAATAGAAAGGTATTTCATTTCCAATGGAATGTCATAGTTATCTAGCTGTTGCTCGAAAAGTGGAAAATAGAATTGGCTCACCGTGAGCATTCTTTCCATCAAATCACGCTTTCGAACAAGGAAGGACTTAATTACATTTTCCAATGAAGGGTTGTATTCAACGTTGAAGGGTGTCTTCTGGTTCAAACGTGCCAAACGTGCTTTTAAGGTATCGGTCGGTAAGGAGTTTGGGTATGTCTTTTCATAGTCAAGATCAGCGACCTCTCTATACATTTCTTCTGAAAGCGATGCGTTCTCATAAAGTTCCTTCATCCAAAGGCTATCATAACGTGCAGCCTCTGAATGATCTTGAAGATTGTACTTACTGCTTACCGTGTCTTTGATCAAAGCCAACGGATTATCGTTCAAGACAGTTGTGTCTGAGGCTATTTGCTCCATCTGCTCGACACTGCTAATATCTAGAGCCAAAGTATCGGCCAAAACTTTTGTGGTATCGATCTGTTGCGTATTCTTCTTTGAAAGCGAAAGTGAATCTTTCTTTTGCGCCACCACTGGAAGCGTCAATGCCAAACTAAAAAGTAGTGCGAGAAAGCTATTTCTTTTTGTTATCATCTAAAGAGAATATATGTCAGGAAGCGAAATCAAATTGATTACCATTGGGTTACCGAATTTTGCAACTCCACTAAAATCGCGTTTTTTTCCGAAAAAATAAAATTATCCTTTGATAAAACTATTTTGGTCATGGTTGCTTCCGTTTATCGATAACGTGCTTATTAACGGATTATTGCAGCGATTCCGGGCAAGGTCTTTCCCTCTAGACTTTCTAGCATAGCACCACCACCTGTCGAGACATAACTTACCTTGTCTTCGAAACCGAATTGCTTCACCGCAGCAACTGAATCTCCACCGCCAACAAGAGAAAATGCACCCCTTTGGGTAGCTTCGTCTATGGCGTTTCCTACAGCTATGGTGCCTTTTGCAAAAGATTCCATTTCGAATACGCCGATAGGACCGTTCCAAAGAATAGTTTTCGATTTTAGAATAACTTCCCTGAAATTTTCCAAGGTCTTTGGCCCCGCATCCAGGCCTTGCCATCCTTCGGGGATCTTATCTACATCGACCACCTTGGTTTCGGCATCGTTCGCAAAATCATTTGCCGCCAAAACATCCACAGGAATATGAACTTCTACACCTTTTTCTTTTGCCTGCTTTAGAATATCCATCGCCAGATCCATCTTATCGTCTTCACATATAGAATCACCCACCTGACCCCCTTGGGCCTTGACGAAGGTGTAGGTCATTCCGCCGCCAATAATTAAATGGTCGACCTTGTCCAAAATATTTTCTATGATGGTAATTTTCGAGGATACCTTAGCGCCACCCAAAATGGCAAGTACCGGTTTTTCACCAGTCTGCATCACTTTTTCTATGGCTACGATTTCCTTTGCCAAAAGATATCCGAAACATTTTTTCTCAGGAAAGAATTGTGCTACTATGGTCGTTGAGGCATGGGCCCTATGTGCGGTGCCAAAAGCGTCGTTTATATAAATGTCGCCCAATCGGGAAAGCTTTTCTGCAAAGCCTTCGTCTCCCATTTCTTCTTCTGCATGAAATCTAAGGTTTTCCAACAATAGCAATTCGCCCGGTTGAAGTTCGGCGACGGCTTGCTCGGCAACTTGGCCAACACAATCGGCAACGAATTTGACGCTTACCCCGATGACATCCGAAACCATGTCACTGATGTGCTGTAACGAAAGGTCTGGATTGATTTGACCCTTTGGCCTGCCCAAATGACTCATTAGAATTGCACTGCCACCATCTTCCAATACCTTTATTATAGTAGGTTTTGCAGCCTCGATGCGGTTCGCGTCAGTGACGTTAAAGTTTTCATCCAAAGGAACATTAAAATCAACACGGATAAGTGCTTTCTTTTTTTCAAAATTAAAGTCGTCTATCGTTTTCATATATGCAGTTTTAAAGAGTCGCAAATGTAATAAAAAGGAGTAAGCAGTATACGGTTGCGGTTGGCAGTTCTTAACGCGCTATTCGTAATTAGCACTTAAACCTCAAAAATATTTATTTGTCTTGGAATGAAAGAGTTCATAGTACGTGAAAATTTAACATCTTCGCGCTAGCATTTTTTTAAATTATACTTTATAGAGGTTAGTAGTTAAATGTATACTATAAATTTATCCTTTTAGCCCGCTATGTTGATGTCCGTAGTATTTTGAGAACCCCAGAAGAAACTCCTACGGCTGTCGGCACCCCCATTTAAAAAAAGGGGAGTACCCATAAAATAGCATTACAATTCAACTATGAATCTATCTACTAACTTCTAATACTTTATTTACTGTCAATTACCCGCTCGCTCCCCTACATCTATTTCATATCAAGAAAGAGCGTTCACCTAAAAAAACTATCTTTGAATTATGTTGTTCAAAGACATCTTAGGGCTTTCACATATCAAGAACCATTTGGCAACCACTGCGAACGCAGGGCGCATTCCACATGCACAATTATTTGTAGGTCCGGAAGGTTCTGGCACTTTGCCGATGGCGCTTGTTTATGCGCAATATGTAATCTGTGCCAATATCAATGCCGAAAATACTGGTGAAAACCAGGTTTGCAACCTAAAATTCAATACCCTTTCCCACCCTGATATGCATTTCGCATTTCCTGTTTCTAATTCCGATAAGGTCAAGAGCCATGCGGTCAGTAATCATTATATGGAAGAATGGCGCCAATTCGTCAAAGAACAACCCTATGGAAATCTTTTCGATTGGTACCGCTTGATAGGCATTGAAAAAAAGCAAGGTCAGATAGGGGTTGACGAGGCCCACGATGTGGTAAAAAAATTGGCGCTGAAATCGTACGAAGGTGGTTATAAAGTGATGCTCATTTGGATGGCCGAAAAAATGAATATCGCAGCGGCAAACAAATTGTTAAAACTGCTCGAAGAGCCACCAGATAAGACCGTTTTTATTTTGATAACCGAGGATGAGGAACAAATTATACAGACCATTCGTTCGCGTTGTCAAATATTACATTTTCCACCTTTGGCAGAAGACGCTATGGCAGAAGCACTTGTGGAAAGGGGGTTATTACGCGAAGAGGCACTGCGTCTTGCCCATGAGGCAAATGGAAATTTCAATAAGGCCCTAGATTTAATGAACAACGATTCAGAAGATTTGGTTTTCGAAAAGTGGTTCGTGCAATGGGTTCGTAGTGCGTTTAAAGCAAAAGGAAATAAGACCGCCATTCATGAACTTATTCTTTGGAGCGAAGAGGTCTCCAAAACAGGGAGGGAGACCCAAAAGAAATTTTTGCACTATTGTCTGGCGGTAATGCGGCAAGCTATGCTCATCAATTTCAATGCGAAAGGCCTTGCCTTTATGCGCATTCATGTTGATGGTTTCCAACTGGAAAAATTTGCGCCGTTCGTGCATGAAAATAACATTCAAAACATTGTTGACGAACTTGAAGATGCGATTTACCATATCGAAAGAAACGGTAACTCAAAAATTATATTGACCGATCTGTCGATCAAGCTGACAAGGCTTTTACATAAGAAAGCGAACTCCCTTGCCCCACATGAAAGAGTTTAAGCCTTTTGCCATCAAACCTTAAAAAAAAGACTATGGAACAACTCTTAGATAATGCAACCGAAATCTTAATCTTAATATTTCTTATCATTGTCTTTCTACAAAGTGGGATAGACAAAGTCTTTGATTGGAAGGGCAACCTTTCTTGGCTGAAAGAACATTTTTCAGATACCCCATTGCAAAGCTTAGTGCCATTTTTGTTGGGCACTTTGTTATTCGCAGAAGTCGCATCGGGCATTCTATGCGCTGTTGGCCTTTTTGAAATTGTAGTCTTGGGTGCTAATGGAATTGCCCTTTACGGCGCTATACTTTCTTGCTTAGCCCTGTTAATGCTGATGTTCGGTCAACGCTTGGCCAAAGATTATGAAGGCGCAAAAACCATAGCGATTTATTTTGTGCCAGCTATTTTTTTGGTGTTTTTGTTGGCCCGCTAACCTTTCAAAGAGAGATTGTCTAAAATTGAATTCTAGGCGATTTGTCGCATTGAGCGCAGTTGAAATGCTTAGGATATTCCAAGGTTTTCGACTGCGCTCAGACTGACAATTAAGTCTTTACTCTTTATACTTATCGTTCAAGATTTTAACGATTTCGTCCGTAATGTCATTCGCATCGGTACCGTAAAGTACGCTTCCGCCGTCGCCCCCTCCAAGAATATAGGTATACCCATTTGTATTACCATAAGCCTTGACCTCTCTTTTGACCTTACTCACAATACTGTCCATCTCTGTTTGGCCAATTGCTTGAAGCTGCTGGTCTTCTTGCTGTAGTTGCTGACCAATGAACTGGCCTTTCTGTTGCATAAGACCATATTCTTCCTGAGCCTTTTCCTGTGAAATCGTTTCGGCTTTAGCTTGAAATGCCTGTGCCTCTAATTGGAAAGCTTGTGAGATACTATCTCTTTTTTTTGTCAAGGCATCAGCTTTTATCTTGAACTTAGCTTCTACATCGATCTTTTCCTGATATTCATCCATCAACTTCAAGTTATCCACATAACCGATTTTTGCCTGTTGCTGACATGACGCCATTCCTAAAAACAATATTATCAATACTACATTTTTCATACTTAGTTTATTTTTTTCTGTCGTTTCCGTTAACCTCTCTGTTGGTAGACAAAAAGAGAAATTTTTTGTTTTAGTTTCTTGATTTATTCGAAATCTCTTTTGTAAAAGTTGCGCAAAAATAGCAAAGGTTTTTGAAACGCTCTAAACTATTATCAAAATTGTATGTTATAGCCGAATCAGAGATTAGTGATTTTAGTTTAGATGCTACGAACGGCCTATCAACATCATAAACTTCGCTTATGATGATGTTTGATAACAATTGATTTAAACTATGGAATACAGCTTCTAGAAGCAGGTAGATTTCGAACGATTTCAGAAAGGAAAGGGTAACTTATTTATATGTGCCAAAAAAGCCCTTAAAACGCCTTAAACTTATTTTTATACCAGAAAGAAGCAGTTACACGTTCTTAATGACATAAATGATGGAGGAATATTGTAATGTCAAACTGGCTTTCAAATTGCTAATGAAGCCCGTGAAAAATCCTCTTAAAAAATTCTGCTTGCCGGTCTTGTATTTTTCGGAAAGTAAAGAAACATAAAACGCATCGAACCACATCGGCTTTGTCTTGACCACTTCCATTTCATATTTGGCAAAGAGTCTTTCGATGCCTTCCCTAGAAAAATGCCAAAGATGCCTTGGCACATCATAGGCCGCCCAGAACTCTTTATAATGTTCGGCGTCGTACGATTTAAAATTGGGTACAGCTATAACAAGGACCCCCTCATCTTCCAGATGTTCTCTTAATTTGAGGATCTGGTTTTCTAGATCTGGCAAATGTTCCAAAACATGCCATAGTGTAATGACCTGAAATTTGCTGTCGGAAAGTGACTCCATATTCGAAAACAGTTCCATTCTCTTTTCGCGTGATCTTAGCCGCGCATCTCGACTTGGTTCTACGCCTTTAACAGACCATTTTCTTTTTTCGGCGGCTAGAAGAAAGTCACCCGTGCCGGCCCCCACATCGAGTAACGTTTTGTTGCCATCGGCATATGCCTTAATCAAACTAGTTTTTCGCCAAAGACTAAACTTTTTGACAGCCTGATACAATTTGTCGATAACCGTTTTATTCGCATCGTTATGGGAGATATAAGAATTACTTTGATAATATTTTTCCATATTCTCTGGCCGCGGCCGAGTCACCAACATGTCCAATTCTTCATCATGTAGTAGTTGAAAAGCCTCGCCGGAAACAGAAAAATCCTTAGTCTTTAAAAACGGTTTCATTGTAGTTATGCGTGGTCAGGTATTCTTGCTTCAAAGCCCTAAGATACTTTAAAACTGCTTCCCTTGAAAGTGAAGCTGTTTTGAGACAGTCGTTTTCTGTATCGCTGTAGACTTCCATGGCAATATACCCGTGCTCATTTCTGTGCGAATAGTCATTGACTACAGGATCCAATCCAGCGGCCGCCAATATGGCAACTACGAACATTCCTCCAATAATTAATTTCTTAGTGGGTATTTCCACTTCGTAAAAGGAAAAGAAATATTGCACACCATCAACCTTGAAGGGAACATCGTCGTAGACATTTTCTTTATTCAGCCGAAAACTTGTATCTACATAATGATAAAAGTGGTTGATGTTATTCGGGTCTTCAAAAATGAACATTTCGCGATCGTGTAGCGTTTTTTTGAACTTGTCTCCTTTCGTCACTTTGTAATCCTCAATATTTGGAGCTACACGTAGCGGGATGCAAGATTGAAATAGTATAACGACTACGAGATAAGATAGTATTCTCTTCAATATGTTGCTGTTTTTGATGGCTTGCTTAAGGGACATCAAAAATCAAACCAAGACAATTCTAAAAATTCCAACCTCAAAATTCTAAGTATCAACAATTGAGAAAGCATATTTATCTTGATGATGCACGTATAGGTTAAAAAGCCCTTTCCAGCTTTAAGCAAAAGGTTCTATTTACTGGGAAGGGTAACGATTGTTTTGGAATTCATAACCTACTAAACATTCCCTAACTCCAACTTCGAAAGGCGCAATTATTCCTATGTTCCACGTGGAACAGTTCTACTTTTTCCCCTTAACCTCAACGTTCAAAAGTCTTCCCAGCATCTCGGCTTTTATATTGGCTAAATCGAATGAATTCGTTTTAAAAACGGTAAAATGCCTATTACCCTTAAATAATCTAACTACGAAAACGGCATTACTATTTTCCTTTCCCATTGCCGCCACCGGGCCCCAATCAGAGCGCTGTTTAAAACGGGCCGAAAATACCGTAATGTAATCAGGAAAAGCAATATCCAAAGATTGTTTGAAAATCGTGATTCCAAAGAGCTTAAAATGCGTTCTATTATTGAAGTTCGCTTTGATTTCATACGAAATCGAGTATGCTAAAAGGAGTGTTCCTATTGACAACATCGTTATCATTTGACTTAATGGTGGAGTGCCGCCATACCCAATAAAAGCAGTCATCAACAAAATGACAGTCCCAAGTATTTTAATAGTTATTGGTTTTGGTTGCTTAAAATGTATTGCCAAAATCATCTGCCCAAAAACACTAAAAGAACACTAATATCGGAAGGGTTAACGCCGCTTACCCTTGCAGCTTGGGCAATGGTCACCGGCTGAATGGCGTTAAGCTTTTCACGTGCTTCATACGAAAGTGATTTCAATTTTGAATAGTCAAATTTGGCTGGGATTTTGACATTCTCGAGACGCAGTAATTTGTCGGCATTCTTCTTTTCCTTTTGTATATAACCAGAATATTTGACCTGAATTTCGGTTTGCTCCATTACTTCCCTATCTAACTCATTATCCGCTACAAAACCGGAAACGGTTTCCAATTGCAACATATGTTCCATGGTCACTTTTGGTCTTGAAAACACTTTGAACATTTTATCGGATTGCCTCACCAAAGCGGAATCTACACTATCTAAAATCGGGTTTATTTCCTCCGGCCTAACACTAGTTTCCTTGAAAAAATTCACGAAGGCATCTGACTTTCGTTCTTTCTCTTCCATACGCTTTAGCCGTTCTTCTTTGGCCAGACCTATATTAAAACTTTTTGGGGTTAGCCTTAGATCGGCGTTATCTTGACGCAATAAGGTACGGTATTCCGCTCTCGATGTAAACATGCGATAAGGCTCCTCCGTACCCTTTGTAATCAAATCATCAATAAGCACACCTATATAGGCTTCATCACGTTGCAGTATAAAAGAGTCTTTTTCGTTTAGCTTTAAATGCGCATTAATACCCGCCATTAATCCTTGAGAAGCTGCTTCTTCGTAACCCGTTGTCCCGTTAATCTGACCGGCAAAATAGAGATTGTCGACAAGTTTCGTTTCCAAAGTATGCTTCAATTGCGTCGGCGGAAAGTAATCGTATTCTATAGCATAGCCCGGTCTAAAAAACTTTACACTCTCAAAGCCTCTTACAGATTTAAGCGCTTTGTATTGTACATCTTCCGGCAAGGAAGTCGAGAAGCCGTTTACATAAACCTCCACGGTTTGCCAACCCTCGGGTTCCACAAAAAGCTGATGGCTGTCTTTATCTGCAAAGCGATTAATTTTGTCTTCTATGGATGGGCAATAGCGCGGGCCAATACTTTTTATACGGCCATTGAACATCGGCGATCTATCAAAACCTTCACGCAATACATCATGTACTGCCAGGCTTGTATGGGTCATATGGCAATCCCTTTGATGTGTCAGAGCAGGCGTATCCAGATAAGAGAATTTCTCCGGATTCTCATCTCCTGGCTGGGGAGTCATAACCGAATAATCCAACGATCTTCCATCGACTCTTGGTGGAGTACCTGTTTTCATACGACCGCTTTCAAATCCGAAACCGGCCAATTGCTCCGTAATTCCAGTAGCCGCTCTTTCTCCCGCACGGCCACCTCCGAATTGCTTTTCACCGATATGTATCAACCCATTTAAAAAAGTACCGTTTGTTAGTACGACGGCCCTACCCTTTATCTCGATTCCAAGGGAAGTACGAACGCCAACTACTTTGTCGTTTTCAACCAGAAGTCCGCTTACCATTTCTTGATAGAAATCTACATTAGGGGTATTCTCCAATTGCAATCGCCATTCTTCCGCAAAGCGCATACGATCGTTTTGCGTACGCGGACTCCACATCGCCGGACCCTTTGACTTGTTCAGCATTTTAAATTGAATCGCCGATTTATCGGAAACAATTCCGCTGTAGCCTCCAAGGGAATCAATCTCACGTACAATCTGGCCTTTTGCGATTCCTCCCATAGCGGGGTTGCACGACATTTGTCCAATGTTCTGCAAATTCATGGTCACCAAAAGTGTTTTTGAGCCCATGTTGGCGGCAGCAGCAGCGGCCTCTCCTCCAGCATGGCCTCCTCCAACTACAATTATGTCATATTCCTCTGCGAACATATTTTTTAATTATCATCTTTTAATAGCATGGGAACGCATACAACTACGACTTCCGTTTCATTGTTCCACGTGGAACAATTTTATTTTTTCATTTTCCTTGGCACGCATCTCCGAACTATCAACTTCTGATTTGTCTTTATACCCGACCAAGTGAAGTATCCCGTGGGACATAACTCTAAGCAGCTCCTCCTCAAACTCTATTTCTAGGCATTCAGCATTTTCCCTTAACCGATCAACGGAAATAAAAATATCGCCCGTTAAGCTTCTACCATCCGAATAATCGAACGTGATAATATCGGTATACGTATCGTGCGAAAGGTATTTTTGATTCAAGTTCAACAGGTAGTCGTCCCCACAAAAAATATAATCCAATTGAGTACATATAAAATTTTCAGAAGCTATTATCCTACTTAACCAATCGGCAAACTTTTTTTCATTTTCAATCTTGAAATTCGTTTCGTAATGGAACTCAATCATCGCTTCTAAAATATTCTTTCACCCTATTCTGAAAATTTTGCCGCAAAGGTAGGGATTGTCGATTTAAAATTTCGGTTTCATTACGATAATTATCTAATAATGAGGGCTTAGTAGTAATAGGGTTCTGAAATGTGCTCTTATTTGTGTTACTTTCTCTTTCTTGCTTCTTACCCTGTTTCAGTGCAGCATTTTCAAGCTTCAACAATTCATACTGAATGTTATTTATTTTGGATAGGCTACGTTGGGTGATTCCATTTTCAAGCAGGTCGTTTTCAAAATCTTCCATCTGCTTGATTAGCTTTTGTCCTAATTTTTTATCATTGGCATTAATCATATCCTCCAACTGTTGCTCAAGCTTCTGCCTCAATATCTGCTGCTCTTTATAGATTTCATAGATCTCCTGTAGTTCTGCCTCACTGGGCTCCCCTTGGCCCTTGCCACCTAGTTGGCCTGATTGGTTTCCGTTTTCGCCCCTACCGCCTTTACCCTCACCCTTTTTACCTTGCTTTCCGTCCTGTCCTTCACCTTCTTTATTGCCTTGCCCTGGCTTGGATTCTCCCTCTCCCTCTTGCTGACCTTTGCCTTCTTTGCCCTCACCTTCTCCATCTTTCGGTTTGCCCTCTCCCGATTTGCCCATACCTTCCATTTTCTCCTTGAGTTCGCCCTGACCCTTGATGATATCCGGCAATTGAAACCCTTGGCCCTGGCCCTGTCCAGGCATCATGCTTTGTTGCATATTATCAAGCATACCGGCCAAGAAATCTGCTAAGCTGTTCGAGGCGCTAAGTACATATTTCTGATACGATACACCTTGGTATATTTGGTTCTCGGCAATACTCTCTAAAGACTTGTCAATATTATAGTAGACTTCCGTAATCTGCTCGTTCACAAACTCAGAAAGTTCTGCGCGCCGCAATGAAAGTGCAAAAAGACTATCGTCGACATGTCCGAATAGATCCCGCAGCTCCTTTTGTTGACGTACCGTATTTGAAAATTGTGCATTATCGATGTCAGCTTCCTCAAGACTATCATAAAGACTTTCTTGTTTGAACGAAAAAGTCACCAGATTATCGAGAACCTGTCGCAACATTTCGGCGTCTTCGGTAATCGTTGCTTCACTACCGCCACCAGAAGAAGATTGGCTAAGTTGGTCGCTCATCTCTTTCATCTTCTGTGCTGCCGCCTTCTGCTTTTGGGCCGCTCCTTCTGCAGCTTTCTGTTTCTCTTCAGACTCTGACGATTGCTCCTCCTCCTGATGCTTGTTCATCTCCTCTAGCGCATCTTGTTGGTCCTTTTTAACGGCTTCCTCTTTCTGCTTATCAATGTTTAAATCAAGTGGTTTCTTCAGCTCTTGATTATCCTTTTTAAGTTCATCCAGCTCCCGCGCTAGTTTTTCGAAACTCTCGTTTAACTTCTCCTGCTTTTCCTTAGAAAAATCCTCGCCAATAGTTAACTCCGATAAAATTTGTTGGCGCTCAGCTAGTTTCTCAAGGTCCTTTGCCAGTTGCGATGCCTTCTCGGTAACATAATACCGCTTGGTAAGCTCTAGTAATTGCTCAAGGTTACGTTCGCTGTTCTGTTGCTTTTTGCCCAGTTCTTCCAAGCGCTTGGTCAGTTCGCTCTTGTTGATCTTATCAGCAATTTTATTTAGTTCTTCAAGTAGTTTCTCATTCTTTTTCGCTTCTATTTCCTGACGCTCCAAGCGCTCTTGCAAAAGCTTGTTCAAGGCATCGTCTTTATCGCCCTTGTTCAAGTTTTCCTTCAGTTGCCTGCTGAACTTCTGCATTTGGTTTTCCTGCTGTTGTTGCCTTTTGATGAAGTCCTTTACTTGATTTTGGTCATTGAAATTCAGTTGATTTTTCTCCTTTTGTTCTTGATTGATTTCCTTCAATGCCCCCTTCTGCTCTTTGAACTTATCTAATGATCTTTCAAGATTATCGATAATCGATTCTTGCGACTCCAACTCCTTGTTTCGAAGCTCGTCGTCATCGAGAATAACCATCGAGAATACTTGGCTCTTTGTGGTCTTCCCCCTATGAATCGCGTCATTATCGGTAGCCTGAAAGTAAAAACTATAGTTCTCACCCGACTCCAATTCTAACCCTGACGGAAACGTATAATAGAATTGATCGAAGTGGGCATTGGGCGTATTCAACGAAATGACCTGCTTTGACTCGGGATTATTTGCAGGAAAACAAACCAACTTTATACTGCTCAGTTTATAATCGTCCCCTGCCTCCCCGGCATAATAGGAAACATTAGGGTTCAAAGAATCCAACACTTGTCTCGCCTTTATCGTTGGATAGGCATCTCTTATAACCGTGAATCGATAGGCTAACTTTTCATAGTCGCTGACATTCTGGTTTGAAGTGGATAGCTCGTAAGGCAGGTCGGCATGCACTCGCCTGATCAATGCGAAGTGTTCCTTTTCCTTTGAAAAATTCAAAACGGTGTCTTTCGTAAGCAGTTGAATATTATCGGTATGTCGGCCCTCTATTTTCCAGGTAACCTTAGTGCCTTCAGGAAAAGTAGCATTACCTGTACTTTTTAAAGTTTCAGTAGGCCTGTTCGTATAATTCGGATAATCAAGTTGTATTTGAAAATCTTGAATGACGGGTGTTTCCAATGCGTTCAACCTATATGCTCTAGAGCGTATTCCGTTAGCGAGAAAGACAAAATCGGTGGCCTTTAAGGGTGGTGTAAACGTATATTGATACTGACCGTTTAGTTTTTGCAATAGTGATTCTCTTCCGTTTATCTCAATGAATACAGATTCTGGCTGTACTTCGCCAACCGTGATAACCTCAATCGTATACGATTCAGTGTCCAAGATATTCAAATCGTTCGATAGCAGTTGAAACGAAAATGGAGCAGGGGGTTCATAAGCCAAATTATAATTAACAACACGATCGGCCGAACCAAAAAAGGCGGATAGATTACCGGTACCCCAAACCAATATAAAGATTACCGCTGGAATACTTAGGTACTTGGTATATTTTAAGTTCTCACGAAAATCGACCGCCTTTGTAAAGGGAATCGGGCTCATAGTTTTAGAACGCTGTTCGATACTGGCCATGAGCAATTCAGAACGGTTCTTGTCCTCCGAAAGGTCTAAGAGATTATATAGCTTGTCGCCCACCTGGGGGAAGTGCTTTCCGATCAACAAAGAAGCCTGTTTATTGTTTATGCCCTGTTTCAGATGGAAGAGGTAAAAAATAGGTATCAAAATATACCGGAACAACAAATAAAGTTCAACACCAATAAAAGTTAATAAAAGAAGCAATCGGCCTGTAGAGTTGAGCCATAGAAAATATTCTACCCCAAGAACCACAAAGAAAAAGAACAACCCTAAGGCTAAGAACAACAATATGCCCTTGATGAGCATTTTGGAGTAGTACTTCTTCGTAAATCCGTTCAGCTTATCGAGTATGTTCTGATAGGTAATCATAGAGCGCAAAGATACGCAAAATGTCCTCCCTAGGCCTTTCCTACGAACGGGCAAGAACTCCATATGAAATAAACTGTTTCATACAATAGAGCTATAACCTCTTATAGGCTTTGTGTATCTTTGCCGCTCAGAAAAGTCAATATGTCCAAAAAAGTCAGAGTCCGTTTTGCGCCTAGTCCTACAGGGCCACTGCATATCGGGGGTATACGTACCGCATTGTTCAACTATTTGTTTGCAAAGAAGTTTGATGGGGATTTTATTCTCCGGATAGAAGATACCGATCAAAATCGATATGTCGAAGGTGCCGAACGTTATATTATTGAAGCCTTGAACTGGTGCGGAATTCCATTTGATGAAGGCCCTGGAAAAGACGGAGGTTTTGGCCCCTATCGACAAAGTGAACGTAAGCAACTCTACCGGCAATATGCGGACGAACTGATTGAAAAGGGAAAGGCCTATTATGCCTTTGATACGTCAGAAAACCTAGACTCACACCGGAAAGAACATGAAGCCAAGGGCAAAACGTTTATCTATAACTGGCACAACCGCCTTAAATTAGACAATTCGCTATCGTTAACGCCCGAGGATAGCCAAAAACGATTAAATCAAGGTGAGAACTATGTCATTCGATTTTTAACCCCACCGGATGAAAAATTACAGTTACAGGATATTATACGTGGGGATATTGAAATCGACACCAACATTCTTGACGATAAGGTATTGTTCAAAAGTGATGGTATGCCGACCTATCATTTGGCCAATATTGTAGATGACCATTTGATGGAAATCAGCCATGTCATCCGTGGAGAAGAGTGGCTGCCTTCTTTAGCCTTGCACCAACAATTATATGATGCCTTTGGATGGAATGCACCACAATTTGCACATCTACCATTGATCATGAAACCAGTCGGAAAAGGGAAGCTTAGCAAACGTGACGGGGAGAAAATGGGTTTTCCGGTGTTTCCGCTTTCTTGGAACGAGTCGACAGGGTATCGCGAGGCTGGTTATTTTCCGGAAGCCGTGGTTAACTTCCTCGCTCTACTGGGCTGGAATCCCGGAACGCAGCAAGAAATATTTACACTTGATGAACTCGTAAATGCCTTTAGTTTAGCACGCGTTAATAAATCAGGGGCGCGTTTCGACCCTGACAAGACCAAATGGTATAATCAACATTATTTGCAAGGAAAAGGCAATGTTGAGTTAGCTGAATTGTTCATGCCTATTTTAAAAAATCATGTTGATTTAGGTCTCGACTGCGCTCGACTTGAAAACGTAAAAAAAGTGGTTTCCCTAATTAAGGAACGGGCAACTTTTGTTTCAGATTTTTGGGAGCTTTCCGATTACTTTTTTGTCGCTCCTGATTCCTTTAATGAAAAAGCAGCCAGAAAACAATGGAAAGAAGACACACCTTCCATTATGAACCAATTGCTCTCTCTACTTGAAGGTGTCGATGACTTTTCCTCAGAAAACCTTGAATCTATTGTAAAATTGTGGATTGGCGAGCAAGAACTTTCCTTTGGAAAAGTGATGCCCCCGCTACGTTTGGTCATCGTAGGCAATCTAAAAGGTCCGCATCTTTTTGATATTATGGGGCTAATTGGAAAAGAGGAAACCATGGAACGGATAAACAAGGCTGTTTCTACACTTTAAAAGTTTCTTTGGGTTCCGGCTTCAAGTTGAAAACCAGAAATTTTTGAAACCTGAAACTATCAAATGTAACAATCATTCAAAAATTACTACGTATATACGAAGTGTTTGCGTAAATTCATTACATTAACTAAAATCAAAAAATCATGGGAAGTTTCATTTGGATACCGGTAATTATCTTCGTAATAATTACTTTTCTTTCAGGTGTTTTTATCGTTAAGCAACAAACTGCTGTTCTTATCGAAACATTTGGAAGGTTTACAAGTGTAAGGCAATCGGGAATACAGTTCAAGATTCCTTTTGTACAACGAATAGCGGCAAGAGTTGGGCTTAGAATCCAACAATTGGATGTAATTATTGAAACAAAAACTTTAGATGATGTATTTGTTAAACTTAAAGTTTCTGTGCAATATGTAGTCATTAGAGAAAAGGTCTACGAAGCATTCTATAAATTGGAATATCCACATGATCAGATTACATCTTATGTATTTGACGTGGTAAGGGCGGAGGTTCCAAAAATGAAACTTGACGATGTTTTCGTCAAAAAAGATGATATTGCCATCGCCGTTAAGTCAGAACTGCAAGAAGCTATGTTAGACTACGGTTTCGACATTATTAAAACGCTCGTAACAGACATAGACCCCGATGCCCAAGTTAAAGAAGCCATGAACCGTATCAACGCCTCTGAGCGAGAGAAGATAGCCGCTCAGTTCGAGGGTGACGCCGCTCGGATACTTATCGTTGAAAAGGCAAAAGCCGAAGCGGAAAGCAAACGCTTACAGGGTCGAGGTATCGCAGATCAACGTCGTGAAATAGCTCGTGGCCTAGAAGAATCGGTAGAGGTCTTGAACAAAGTCGGCATCAACTCGCAAGAAGCCTCCGCCCTAATTGTTGTCACACAACATTACGATACCCTACAGTCCATAGGCGAAGAAACTAATACCAACCTCATCTTATTACCAAATTCCCCCCAAGCAGGTAGTGATATGCTCAATAACATGGTTGCTTCTTTCACGGCCAGTAATATGATAGGGGAATCAATGAAAAAAACAAACGTTGATAAGAAAAAATAGGAATCAATATTCCTCCCGAATCATACGGGTTTAGGATAAAATCGCACGTAGAAAACATAAAAATCCCTGAGAATTTTAATTAAATTCTCAGGGATTTTTCAAATTAAAAACTTCGAAAATTAACCAAACTTTTTTAGCAATTTTTTGGCAACCAAAGAAATAACCAGATTCTTAACAATGCCACCTAGCCCACCCATAAGATTGGTTGGGTATATGCTATTTTTGGCCATCTGAAAGTTCAGTTTCAGATTCTCTTTATCTATTTCCTGCTGCAGCTTCAAGATTTTTAAGTCCTGGTCTATTTCTTTAAAAGAAGTATAACGCTTAGGTATCATATCTCGTCAAAATATAATTCAGAAAATTTCTTGAGCAATGGTTTTCTTAACATATGTCGCAATAAGTATATTACTATACCTATCAGTATATAAAAAAGGCCTACGATAAGAAAGCCCTTTGCAGTGCTTTCCAGGGCGGTACCTATCCAATAGGCTGCACTTATCGAGAGAAATAAAAGGGCCATGACGAGAAGTATACCAACCGATGCAATTTTAGCGAACACGATGACCGCCTTCATCAGCACCTTAAAGCCTTTAAGCTTATAAAATTGTCTGCTACTCTCCAAATAAGAATTGGCACTCGCTTCTGCCTCGGAAAAATTGTCCTTTAGTTCGTCAAAAGCCATAAACTACTTTTGAAGTTGCGCGTTTTTCTTTCTGAGTTCTTCCAATTTCTTTTCCAATGTCAAGATGATATCATCGGCCTTGTAACTCATTGTTGAAATAGTGTCTTCCAGCTTTTGCTCAAAATCAACTTTCTTGGCTTCTGCCGTTTCAGTCAACTCATCTGCTGCTTGGATTATTCTATGTGAAAGATCATCTTTGGTCTTAAGAGCATTCTTTTTGATTTTCTTTCTGGTCTTCTTACCCTTATCCGGTGCATATAAAATTCCGGCCCCGGCACCTATAATCGCTCCGGTTAAAATTGCTAACAAAATACTTCCACTATCGTTTGACATAATTGTTCTTTTTAAGAATTACTATTTAACTACTATTTAAAAAAGACGCTTAGAATGATTTCAGACCGTTTACTACTATCTGCATGCCACCATAACTATTTTCAAGTGCAATATAATTCACACTTTTTAAAAATCACTGGACCAATCCATGCAAAGTTGACTTTCAAGTAAATTTAAGGCAAATTTAATGCTTAGCGTTCTTCTACGCCACGAAATCCGACTAAATAATCAGTACTTCCGCTAATTTTTGTACACTCCTGAAAAGTCATTAAAAACAATGGAATGGAATAGAAAATATCGATTACAATAAAATAATCAATAGAACTTTCTTATGCGTAGTACATACTTCGGTGTCTTGGTTTATTATCAATTCAGGGGCCTCCCTTCCTTACAAAAATGAAAGAAGGAAGGAAGATGTGTTGATAAGCCTCCTCTAGTAATCACTTTTGATTGTTATTCTGAATTTTTGCCCAAGTATCACGCAAGCCAACAGTTCGATTGAAGACCAAATTATCCGAACTTGAATCTAAATCGACACAAAAATAGCCCAACCGTTGAAATTGGACACGATCACCAACTTGTGCGTCTTTTAGACTAGGTTCTAAATACCCTGTGATTACCGTAAGCGAATCATGATTTATATATTCCATAAAATCCTTGTCCTTGTGCGTATCCGGACTTTCATCCGTGAACAACCGATCATACAATCGCACTTCGGCTTCGATGGCATGTTTTATAGAAACCCAATGGAGTGTACCCTTTACTTTACGAAGGCTTTCCTCCGTGCCGCTTCCGCTCTTACTCTTAGGGTCGTACGTACACCGAATTTCAGTAATATTACCTTCGGTATCTTTTGTGCAACTCTCAGCCTTAATGATATAGGCTGATTTTAAACGCACCTCACCCCCCAATTTTAAACGAAAAAATTTGCGGTTAGCCTCCTCTCGGAAGTCCTCCCGTTCAATAAAAATTTCTTTCGAAAAAGGAACTTTCCGAGTGCCTGCCGCCTCGTCTCCCTGATTGTTCTCCGTCTCTAACCATTCTTCATCACCCTCTGGGTAATTTGTAATCACGACCTTGACCGGATTTAGAACCCCCATTACCCTAGGTGCACACTTGTTCAAATGTTCACGTACATGAAATTCCAATAGGCTAACATCGATAAGGTTTTCGCGTTTTGCTATACCAATGGTATCGACAAAATTTCGAATGGACTCTGGAGTATAGCCTCTTCTTCGTAGACCTGAAATTGTTGGCATTCTCGGATCGTCCCACCCATTTACAACTCCTTTTTCTACCAACTGCAATAATTTACGTTTGCTTACTACGGTATGGCTAAGATTTCTACGTGCAAATTCGCGCTGTTTAGGTCTAAGTTTCTTGGATTCTACCACTTGATCTAAAAACCAGTTATAAAGTTCGCGATGTGGTAAAAACTCCAAGGTACAGAGCGAATGGGAAACTTGCTCTATATAATCACTCTCACCATGGGTCCAATCGTACATAGGATAAATACACCAATCGGTATTAGTTCTGTGATGTGATTTATGTAACACTCGGTACATTATTGGATCTCGCATAAGCATGTTCGAAGACGCCATGTCTATTTTGGCACGAAGAACATGGGTTGCTTCATCAAACTTACCCTCTTTCATTCCCCTAAACAATTCCAAATTTTCCTCAAGGGACCGATTGCGATATGGACTGCTACTTCCTGCCTCGGTAGGGGTCCCTTTTTGCGCTGCCATATTTTGGGATGATTGACTATCGACATAGGCCTTCCCTTCTTTAATAAGGAATACCGCCCAATCGTATAGCTGTTGGAAGTAATCTGACGCATACCGTTCGGTATTCCACTCAAATCCTAGCCACGCTATGTCCCTCTTAATCGCATCAACATACTCCTGCTCCTCCTTCGCAGGATTTGTATCATCAAAACGCAAATTAACGGGTGCGCCGTACCGCAATCCCAAACCGAAATTTAGACAGATAGCACTGGCATGCCCTATGTGCAAATAGCCATTGGGTTCAGGAGGAAAACGAAAGCGCAAATCGTCGTCAGAATATCCGTTTTTCAGGTCTTCCTCAACAATATGCTCTATAAAATTCAACGATTCTACAGCGTCGCTCATAGGGTGATTTTTAAGGACTTAAAGGTACGCAAATTGGCTCAATTCGCCTTCATAGAACTATCATTCATACAAATACTCCCATTTCACAACAGTTTTATCGGTCGATACAACATTAAATAGCCCACGCGCTGTATATACTCCATATTTGTTATTGCATTCGGTTTAGTCAAATCCCAAATCTGACATCGAACTTGTAGTAAACCCCAAAACTACGACTACTTATGAAACAAGAACTCTTTAACACCCAACGTACAATTATAATAGCATTCTTGCTATTGGCTACTTCACAAATCACAGCACAAACTATTGCTCTTCAAGCGCCTGCTCCGGCAGACAACCCCAATATTGGAGGAAACTCTCCCTGGGACAAAGCCTGCGGCTCAGCCAGCTTTAACGACTATTATGTGACCATCAAATTGGCCGGTAGCGCTAACAGTGATAACCAATTCATTCTTGAACTGTCAGATGCGAACGGTCTTTTCAACTCACCCATCGAACTCTCTACGGTAACCGACCAGAATAACAATTCGGAATTCACCACAAGCTTTCCGCTACCTGTTAACGCTCAAGGAGCAGGTTACAAGATGCGGGTAAGAAGTACCAGTCCGGCCTCGACTAGTCCGGCATCTGAATCCTATTCCATGTACTATCTTGGTTTTACAACAAACCTTCATATGAGCCCCAACGGAGATGGAACCACCCCCGGAACCATTCAAGTATGCGATAGTGGAGACATCACCTTGACTGTCGATAACGTATCACCATCAGAATTAAATACCTATCAGTATACCTGGTTTCGCAGCGGTTCTTCCATCGGAAGTGGATCATCAATTCAAACCAGCGGTACAGGAGAATATTGGGTATACATAGACTACGGCACTTGTACCGGATCGGCCAACACCGAATCGAACCATATAATTATAAACACAGGAACAAGTACTGGAATCACCATAAACACACCGCCATCGAATGCCCTATGTGCCGGAGATGCCGCACCTGCCTTAGAGGCGAGTGTACAAAATGTAGCCTACAACTATACATGGTATAAGGATGGTGCCGAAATTCGAACCGAACAAGCAGGTGGCTTTACGTATTCCATCGATACAAACGATGCCGCTTTTACAGGAGACTATACGGTACGTGTAAGAGCATCGGGCCTCTGTACTGAAATTTCTGCGCCCATAGCCATTAATAATGCCGGCGAGTTTGCAGTTACTAGAAACAACGGTGCAAACATTGTAGTGTTGCCCGGGCAAACACAAACCTTAAGTGCTAGTACCGATGCCAATACCCCTTCGTATATATGGTATAGAAACGGAGTTGCCATACCTAGCTCAAACAACGCAACTCTAGCTATTAACCAATCGGGTACATATTATGTAGCCGTGACACAAACAGGAGGCACGTGCTCTTCGACAACGATCAATTCGGTAACTACGGAAGTAGTTGCCCCTACAAATTTCAGGCTTGAAATTGACTATGCAACCTCTTATGAAGCTTGTACCAGCTCGAGTATTGTGCTTGAAGCCAATAAAATTTATGCTGTTCTGGGCGATGCAAGTGAACTCGATGTCACCGCCGATGCAGCCTCGTCATTTACCTACCAATGGAAGAAAGACATAACCAACGTAGCCGGAGAAACAGCAAGATCTATTAGTCTCACCAACAGTAATGAAAATGGGGACTATAGTGTTGACGGTTCTTTGGGTGGAATTAACACAACTTCGAACACCCTTTCGGTACAATTGGGCAGTAACGAAGCTTTGACCATTTCAGGTACGAGTACTGTCTATTGCAGTGCTTCTGATATCATTACGCTTAGTACAGCAACTGACTTGACCAATGAAGTTTTCGACTGGGAACGTGATGGCGATGTTGTTAACTCGACTGACAGCGCACTGGCCGTAACCCAACCCGGAACGTATCGACTGGTAATCAGAAAAGGGGCTTGTCCGTTAATTTCCAATGAAATTACCGTTTCACCTCTGAATCCCGACTTGATTACTTTAGACGTGGATGGTGATGTCATTTTCCCTGAAGGGAGTTCAAAAACCGTAACCGCCAGCGGAGGCGCAGCCTATAGATGGCTAGATAGCAATACCACCGAAATAAGTAGCTCTTCTTCAGTCACATTTACACAAGAGGGAAGCTACCTATTAATTGCAAATATTGACAACTGCGAAGTCAGTAAGCCGATTACCGTTTCGTATTTAGATCTGTTCAATATTCCGAACGTAATCACCCCTAATGGTGATGGTGCAAATGATCAGTGGATAATTCCAAACACCTATTCCAATAAATCAGATGTAAATGTCATCATTTACAATGCCAAGGGAATTGAAGTCTTGAACGCAATAAATTACCAGAACAGCTGGCCAGAATCATCAACCTCCTTCTCGAACCAGAATATGGTATTCTATTATGTTATCAAAAAAACAACCGAAACTTTAAAGCAAGGTACCATAACCGTTATCAGATAACCAACCATGAAATTTGTTAAATACATAGCGTTCGCCTTAATAGCTGCCTTGGCATTTACCAATGTTCAGGCACAAGCAGACGACCCAGTTCTTTTATATAGCCCGGCGTCCCAGAACCTTTTGAAATTCAATAGGTTCTTGATCAATCCGACGTTTTCTACAGTGCGGGAAGATAAATCATACGTCAACCTTTTGCATAGAAACCAATCGGTACAATTTAAGGACAACGACCAGACTTACTTCTTAAGCTATAGTGGTAGAATAGGTGATAGAAGTGGGCTTGGGCTTAGCTTGTATACACAATCAATAGGCCCGGTATCAAATATTGGGATTTTGGCCAATTACGCTTATGGCATCAAATTGAGCGACAAAAGTAATTTCACCTTCGGTGGAAATCTAGCATATTATAGCACTGGACTTGATCTAAATAACATCGATGTCATCGATCCCAATGACTTTAGGCTAAACGGTACGGAAGATAGCAACGTGCTTTCCTTTCAGCCCGGTTTCAACATTTCTTACGGAAAGTTTGATTTTGGTGTTTTTGCCGAAAATCTTTTCGACTACAATTTAAAGACCAGCGAATCACTGACCGATTTCGGCGATAAAACGTATTCAAGTCATTTACAGTATACCCATAAATTCAATAATGATTCGGGTATTATGGAAGGTAGTCGTCTGATGCCTTTGGCACGTGTGCGTATGAACGGACAGAACCGTTTTGCCTCTGATGACGCTGAAGCCCAAGATATTACCTATGGAGGAAGCCTTATTCTAGATCTCCCCAAACTGGGCTGGTTGCAAGGCGGCTATGATAGTTTCTTCGGAGCTTCTGCCGGAGCTGGTTTCAACATTAATAGAAGACTTTCCCTTGGTTACACCATGGAAAAAGGCTTTACAACCGATTTGGATAATCTGGGCATAACCCATGAAATTTCATTTGCCTATTCCTTCACGCCGAACCTTACAGAAGACCGCGTGATGCTTGAAGATGATTATGAGGACGAATTGGTCGACAACGAAGACGTCGATAAAAACGATTTGGCTGCCAATGAGGAAATCGCAGAACTCAAACGAAAATTGGCCGAGAACGACGCCATCATACAAGAGCTGATGTTCCGACAAGATTCGTTAGAGGCCGACCGTCAAAAAGACCTGGAACGCCGTTTCAATATGGTAATGACTATGGTGCGCAATGAGACCAACAGTGAACGCCCAGATCTTGAAAAACGAGCTGAAAATCTTTTCTTGGGTGGTCAAGATAGGCCAGCTGTTACCGAACAAAATTCTAGTAACGACGGTTTTGCGCAAAACTCAGGCAACCAATCACGAACTGCCGCTGTTCAAGACAAGACACGAAACAAGATTGAAAAAGACAAGAGCGTTAAAAACAGAAAATTCAAAAACCTAGATGGAGTTGAAAATGGCTATTATGTGGTAGCCAATGTCTATAAGGGCGGAAAGTATATGGAAAAGTTCTTGAACGATATGAGCGATCAAGGTTTTTCATCTGACTACATCGATAACCCTGAAAATGGTTTGAAGTATGTCTACCTCGAGCGTTATGATACATGGCAAGAAGCCTTAGCTGCTCACAAAAGCAATATGGACGGCGCATATGCCGGAGATCTATGGATCATGAACGTAGAGAACCGCTATACCAATGAAGCCTATGCCAACAATGTCGATAAACTCAAAGAAAAATCAGCTAAATACGATACCGATGTGCTACAACAAAATGTTGTGGTCAAAGACCAGGTCGTTTCAAAAGAACTCACGAACAAAACCTATAAAATCGATGGTATCGGTTCGGGCTATTACATTATTGCAAATGTATTCGCCAACCCTAAAAATGCCAACCGGTTCGTGAAGCTTTTGAATTCTTATGGCCTTAGTGCCAGCTACTTTATTAATCCCGAAAACAACTGGAGATACGTGTACCTAAAAAGACACGCGTCTTGGAACAATGCCCTAATATCCTACTATACCAACCTAAATGACTCGTATAACGACAAAATGTGGATTATGCGCGTCAAACCAAACCTACTGGCTTAAATGATACCAATACGCATACCTTTACCCAAACTAGTACTAGTCTTTGGATTTTTACTAAGCACCTTTTTCTATGGAAGCGCCCAAGAGGTGGCTCCTTTTGCACCAAGATTAGCTGGAGGCAATATTGAAATAAGAGGAGATATCATCTTTGTGGGCAATAATATCCTAAACCGCGCCACAGAAGCGAATCCAGCGCAAGCGAATACGCCTTACAATGGAACTTCAAATAACAATTCACTATGGATGGAGTATATCGATATCGATGGTGTTGTCGATACGAACGGTGATGGCAACGACGATACATTTAGTTCCAGTAGTGCCGAACTGAACATTGCCGACCCTAGTTGTTCACAGGTAAGGTATGCCGGTCTGTACTGGGCAGCGACTTATCCTAATGAAAGAAGCACTAATGGAAGTGCTCAGTTCAGCGGAACACCAAGAATAGAAGATTGGTTCAACATAAAATTTCAAGTGCCCGGAGGTACTTATGTGGACCTCACCGCAGATACCGCCGCAGATACCGCAGGGCAAGAAGATGATATTATCTATGATGGTTACGACCCTGTAAACATTAACAACTCATTTAAGGATTCTCCATATATCTGTTATAAAAACGTAACGGATTTAGTTCGTTCGAACACCAACACCAACGGAGAATATACCGTAGCCAATGTGCGCGCCACAAAAGGGCGTAGAAACGGATCTAGTTCTGCGGGCTGGGTCATGGTTATCATCTATGAAAACCCTAATGAATCGGGTAAATTTATCTCGACTTTCGACGGGTATGCCGGTATGTCGGGTGCTGCCGGAAATGTAGATGTTGCGGTCAATGGTTTTAGAACACTTCCAACACCTTTTCCCGTACGGGCAAGAATAGGCGTAGGAGCCTTGGAAGGTGACAGGCGCATTCGCAATGACCGGTTTTTCTTAAAAGCGAATTCCAACACCAACTTTACCAATTTATCTACAGGACTTAACCCTACGAATAACTTTTTCAATTCCACAATAACATTGAACGGCTCCGAGGTGCCAACAAGAACACCTTACGGCACAAACACTTTAGGTACAGATTTAGATTTGTTCAACCTAAACAACCCTACCAATTCCGTACTGCCAAACAGCGAAAGTGGGGCCATTTTACGTTTTACCTCGACTGGAGATGGATACGGTTCCTTTTTAGCCGTATTTGCCGTTGAAATCATTGAGCCTAATATTGTTCTAGAAAAAAGAGTAGAGGACATCGGCGGTAATGATATTACCGACGGAGGTGTTAATCTAGGACAAACCTTAGATTATGTGCTCTCCTTTCGAAACTTAGGTAATGACGATGCCGTCAATTACTCCATACGTGATGTATTGCCCGTAAATACAAGCTACGTTAGCTTTGACGTTTCCGGTGCGCCCGGTGTAACGGCAAGTGTCGATCTCACAACTAATGAAGTTACTTTTAGCATTCCCGATAATCTTGTAGAAATCGGAGATCCCACATACTCGATTCGACTTCGGGTAAAGGTTGCCGAAAACTGTTTTGATTTTGTCGATGCCTGTTCCGACCAAATCCAAAATCTAGCCTACTCGACCTATCAGGGCGACATTAATAGTGCTGTTATTACTGACGACCCCAGTGTTAGCGATTTTGACAACTGCGGTTTCGTAACTCCCGGTGCCACTAACTTTTTATTGGACGATCTATCCGCCTGTAATTTCTTTCGTACTGCTCAATTATGCGGTGATAACGTCGTATTGGATGCCGGTGACGGTTTTGATTCCTATGTTTGGGTAAGGGACGATAACAACAACGGCCAAATCGATGGCTCGGATACCACAATGAACGATGGTGACCCCGATAGCGACCCTAGCACTCTTTTAGTCGACGATGTTGGAGTCTACATTGTAGATAAGATTATACCTGATCCCTGTAAAGGTTTTACGGAAATCATAACTGTAGAACGTTTTGGAAGCACCCAGACCAATCCAATTGTAGACTATTTTAATGATGTGAACGGTGATGCTAACCCAACAAACGATATTCAAGGAGAAATCGTACAATGCAGCATCGACGGCGATTTATTGCCTAAAATATTCCTTTGCGGCACCAACGATACGCAGCTCATGCAAGTCAATATTACAGATGCGCAAAGCCTTTCTTGGGAAAAATTGAATGAGGCAAGCTGTACGGCCGCACCCGACGATTGTGCCAATAAAAATTTGGGCTGTGCCTGGAACCAAGTGGGTACGGGTAATAATTATACGGCTGATACGGCCGGAAAATACCGATTGGTAATTAACTACACCAATGGTTGTTTCAGTAGATTTTATTTTGATGTTTTTCAAAATGTGTTGGACATTCAATACAACAGAAGAGATATTATTTGTACACGAGATGGTCGAATTAGAATCACTAATCTTGGTAGCAATTACGGCTACCAATTAGTGGATGATGCCAATAGCTCCATTTTAATACCCTTTAGCGCTGGGCAAGGGCCTAGGTTCGATTTCACTTCAGGACAAAATGGGTCATATAGGGTAGAAGTAGTGCAGCTCGATGGTTCTGGAAACCCCATCCTAGGTGCATGTATATTTAGTACAGAACCCATAGGTATACGTGACCGCGATTTTCAGGTCGATATTGAAACCACTCCGGCAAACTGTAACGCCCAAGGCACTATAAAAATAGACGTTTCGAATGTAAGGGCAGATTATAACTATGTTCTAAGAAGGGCAGATGGCACTTTAATCGATGATGAAACTGCCCAATCGGACAATACGCATACTTTCAGTGTAAACCCTGGTGACTACATCATTGAAACAACTACGCGCGATGGATGTTTCGATACGCAAAATGTAACGGTAGCCCGAACTCCAGATCCGACGCTCTCGGCCTTGACGACCATGAATATCGGCTGTACGCCGGGTACCATAGAACTAACAAGAACAGGCGGACAGGGAAATCCTGATTTTCTATATGCAATTTGGAGTAAAAATGGCACTGATCTCTACCCGAATATAACTTCGATACCAGCCGATGCCTATCAAGTAGTCTCTACTTTCAATTTCGGATGGCGTGATGACGATGGTGACGGCACCGACGAATATATTCCCGGTGAAGACGGCACTTACGAATTCGTGATTATAGATGCCAACAACTGTTTTGCCTTTTCAAATCCGGTCACGATAAACGATAACGGCACAACGACTATCGATTCGATTACAGAAACGCAGCCTTCCTGTAGCGGAGATAGCGACGGAGCATTAACAATCATTGTTTCGGGCGGAGTTGCGCCTTTTCAATATAGCATCGATAACGGCACTACCTATCAAAGTACACCGAACTTCGTGAATTTGAGTACGGGTACATATACTATCAGGGTCTTAGATGATTCGGGTTGTGATATATCTCAATCTTATGACTTATCCGAACCTTTTCCATTAAGTGCTTCCGCAGGTGTATCTCGTGATGCCACTTGTGACCCTAATGGCGCGGAAGTACGAATCACCAATGTCGTTGGAGGAAACGGCACTTATCAATACAGTTTTGATGGCGGCGGCACTTATGGCGCGACCACTATTGCCGTACTTCCTCCGGGAGACTATACGGTAATTGTTAGTGACGGTTCTTGCGAATTTCCAATGAACGTAACGGTAGAGGATGTTCCTGACGAACCTGAAGTTACCCTTACTCCAGAAGTAAGCTATCTATGTGATGGAAATGCTGTGGTTACCGCTACCCCGAATATTAATACCTATAACTATACCTATGCCTTGGATGGTGTTCCCAATTCGCCTGACCCAACGAGTAACGCTTTTCCGAATGTACTTCCCGGAACGTATACCGTCAGTACAAATTATGTTTCACAAACACCTCCGACACCAAGCTTGTTGTTGTCAGAGGACTTTGGTTACGGAGCGACCATTCCCAACCCTAATACAACTGGTTACTTTTATGAAGATCAATTGAACAATACTACCCCGAGTGGTGCCCCGATCGACAATGGAGCTTTTATCAACGACTACGAATATGCGGTAACCAGTAATATTGAAAGACCTTTTGGTGCATGGTGGAATCCCGAAGACCATACTTCAGGTAATAGATTGACCCAAGGACGTTATTTAGTAATTAACATTGGCGCACCTTCACCTGGGCAAGTCATTTATCAAAAGTCCATCAACGATATCATACATAATCAACCAATAAGCGTGTCGTTATGGTTGGCCAACCTAATCCGCTCTGGAAATCGAGTGGCTCCAGATTTGACTATTGAATTACGACATCCTTCTACAAATGCTTTAGTAACATCCTCCAACACCGGGGCAGTTCCTGAAAATGTTGATTGGAACGAATATGTGCTCTCCCTCAATCCAGGGGCGAACTCCAGTCTTAATCTTGTTATCCTTACCAACGAAAGTGAAACTAGCGGTAACGACGTGGCTATGGACGATATAGCAGTATATCAAACTCCGGAAGTATGCGAACTAACCGTAGAAACACCAGTTACGGTAGTGGCCGGAAACGTATTCACAGCCAATATAACCGCTACTTCAAACGTAAGCTGTAACGGCCTGAACGATGCGACTATTACCATAGAGACAGAGAACTTCGACGCCGTCGCAGGGTTTGAATATTCCATTAATGGGGGGCCCTTCGTAACATCGACAACTTCTCCAGTGACCACAACGGTACCACTTGGTGCTGGGACACACACGATAGAAGCCCGGAAAGCAGATGAGATTACCTGTTCCAGAACGATTACACATACGATTACACAACCGAATTCCCTTATCGCTAGTGGAAACATCACATCCGAGCTGACCTGTACCAATGGTGGTGCCACGATTACAGCAGGCGCGACGGGGGGAACGCCGACCTATGAATACCAATTGGAGGACACCGCGGGAACCCCTATAGCTTCCTATGATTTTGCCGCTAACGGAACAAATACCATATTTACGGCACTTCCGGCCGGTAACTATATCGTTCGCGTTCGGGACAACAACAATTGTGAGGACGTCATCGATACGGCCATTCCAGTCATAGCGCCCGCCGTGACGACATTTACCCTGACGCCGACCGCCTGTTATTCCGGCGCCAACGACGCCTCCATACAGGTGGACGTTACAGCAGGTAACGGTGGCTATACCTTCAGTATAAACGCAGGGCCGTTCACCGCACCTGCCCCCGTAACAGCAACAACGCATACCTTCGCCAACCTGGCGAACGGAACCTATACCATCGACGTGCGAGACGCCTTCGGGTGCAACGCCGTGCAACAGAACGTAACCATAGATCCACAATTGACGGTGACGGCCTCGGCCCCCAACATCACGGCATGTGCGACCGATACCGACATTGCCATTTCCGCGGCGGGCGGAGACACCAACTATGTGTATGCCGTAGTTTCCAACGGAACCGCGGTCCTGGACGGCGATTTCGCCACGACAAACCCAGTGACCGTTTCAGCTGCCGGGGACTATGACGTACACGTTCGCGACAATAACGGCGCGGCCGGATATTGTTCCGCCGTTTATACCATAACAATAGTCAGGGACGCGCCGATAGCCATTACGGCCACACCGACGGCGGCCAGCTGTTTCGGTGGTTCCGACGGGGCCATCTCCATCGTCGTTAATTCCGGGGGGAACGCTCCCTTTACCTATAGTATCGACAACGGTGCTACGTATGTAACCGGTAACTCGTTCCCGAACCTGATTGCAGGCACCTATCCCGTACGTGTACGGGACGCAAACAACTGCGAATCCGTTCCTGAGGACACCATTGTTGCCGAACCGGCACAGTTGATGGCCGAAGCGACGATCACACAGGTCTACACCTGTCTTGTTGACGCCGAAATTACAGTGGGCAACGTCACACCGACCTCGGGCGGTTCCGGCGATTACCAGTACAGCATCAACGGCGGGGCATGGACTGCCTCGACAACGGGAGGGCAGACCTTTACCAATCTGACCGACGATACGTACAGCATCAGGGTCCGTGATGCCAATGCGACTTCCTGTGAGATTACTTTGGCGGACGTGATTATAATCCCACTTCCGACCGAACCGGCATTAAGTACCTCCGTTGCCTATAACTGCGACGGGAGCGGGAACATTACCGTTACGCCTTTCGACGCGACCTATACCTATATCCTGGACGGTGCATTGCCCGGACAGACCGGTGCGGGTGCAGACCTGTTCAACAATGTCGCCGTAGGAAGCCATACCGTTACCGTCAACTACGGAAGCGACTGTACCGTCGACATAAACGTCATCGTTGCAAACGGAAACACCTTCGAGGCCTCCATAACAGCTTTCGAGAACCTCGGCTGTAACGCCGACAGTACCGGGACCATTACCATCGATGCCGATAACTACGGTGCCGGTGGATACGAGTACAGCCTGAACGGGGCAGCTTTTGTCGGGCCGTTCAGCGCCCCAGAACAACTTACCGGACTGGCCGCACAGGCGCACACCATAACAGTGCGCGATGTCGACGACCCCATTGCGGGTTGTACCGTTGCCCTGAACCAGACCCTTAACGAACCTACATTGGTCGTGGCAACAGGGAGCATCACCGAGCAGTTCACATGTAACAATACAGGGGCCACCATCACCGCAAGCGCCACGGGCGGTACGCCGACCTATGAATACCAATTGGAGGATACCGCGGGAACCCCTATAGCTTCCTATGATTTTGCCGCTAACGGAACAAATACCATATTTACGGCACTTCCGGCCGGTGACTATATTGTTCGCGTTCGAGACAACAACAGCTGTGAAGATGTTATCGATACGGCCATTCCCGTCATAGCACCGGCCGTGCCGACATTTACCCTGACGCCGACCGCCTGTTATTCCGGTGCCAACGACGCCTCCATACAGGTGGACGTTACAGCGGGCAACGGTGGCTATACCTTCAGTATAAACGCAGGGCCATTCACCGCACCTGCCCCGGTAACAGCAACAACACATACCTTCGCCAACCTGGCGAACGGAACCTATACCATCGACGTGCGAGACGCCTTCGGGTGCCCCGCCGTACAACAGAACGTAACCATTGATCCGCAATTGACCGCTGTGGTGGATGTTGTAGATATCAGTTCTTGTACGAATGGCAGCATTACCGTTAATGCTTCCGGTGGAGATAGTAATTACACCTATGCTTATGTTACAACAGGAACTTCCGTTACAGCAGTAGATTTCGTGGCCTCGATCACCTTTTCGGTTACTCCTGGAAACGATGGTGACTATGATGTCTATGTTTGGGACAACAATGCGGTTGATCCCCATTGTGAATATATGGAGACCGTTACAGTTGGTCCGGCTACACCGATTACATTTACTTCCACCCCAACAGATCCACTATGCTATAATGGCGTTGGCTCCATAGAAGTAACTATTTCATCCGGAGATAACCCCTATACGATTCAGATCATCGATTTGGATAACGGCGGGGCTTCTGACCAGACCGATACTAATGTGATTGCAACAACGCAATCCTACTATAATTTGTCTTCTGGAAATTATACGATAATCGTAACCGATCTCTATAGCTGTTCGGTGACTGATACTCCAGTGAATATTGCCAATCCCGATGAATTGACAGGTGATGTCATTGGCGTTACACCGGCCACGTGTACGGGTGACCCTAACGATTTCGGATTCCAGTTTATTCCCTATACCACAACTTTGGGAACCGTAGAATTTAGCGCAGATGGAGGAGCAACTTGGATCGGTGATAATAGCACCCCTGGCACTTCTGATCGCTTTACAGGTTATACCTCTGGTCAAACAGTGTACCCTTCTATGCGTACCGTTTCCGGCGGAGTTACTGTCTGCCAGACTGACCTTCCTGCATTTATCATTCCATATCCATTGGATGATCTTGATATCACCGTTTTGGCGATTGTCGTGAACTGCAACGAATTACAAGTAACCGTTCAGGGTGGTCAGGGTACACCGGATTACGAATATACCTATTCCGAAGATCCGGCAAATTTCAACCCGGCTACTCCGATACACCCATGGACTACCCCTGCCAAAGGCCTATTGGACCCACATACTTTTGCAGGACTTGTACCTGGCAGAAGCTACGTATTCTATGTACGCGATAATGTAGGGTGTGTACGCCAGAGTAACGTGAATGTAAATGATTTGATTACCGTTCCCTTGGAGATAACTACGGCTTCGGAACCTTCTTGCGCCGCAGCTTCAGATGGTAGCATCATTTTTACGGTTACAGACAATACGGCTCCCTTCGGAAACGAGTTCCGATGGACGGTATATGACGTAAGCGGTGGAACACCTGTTGCGGTAGCCTACAGCGGTGGTGGTGGAGCAGCAATTAATCAGCCTTATACTTCTCCCCAAGACGTAACGATTAACAGTTTGCCCGCAGGAAACTATTTTATCGATGTAATCGAAGTCGATGGTGGTGTTGACAGTTGTAGAGGTGCTTCGGAAAATCTTCTTTTGGACGAATTGAACCCGATTACTGCAAACCTGAACAAATTAAGGGATATTTCCTGTAACACTCCAGGATTGATTTCCATAGAAAATATTAGCGGTGGTGGCGGTATGTTTACATATACCGTAACCGGACCCGCACCATTTGCTACTATTACCGCTACTCCCGATAATCCTGTAGAAATTCCGGCCAATTCGCCTGCTGGAAACTATAATGTGACCATTACGGACCAATTTGGATGTTTTGCCGATCTCGGCCCGATCAACTTAAACCTAACACCGAATCCAACTATTGATTCCATGGTAGTTGATAACTGTGCTTCGCCAACATCCTTGACCATAAATGCAACGAGTACGGCCGCACAGATTTTATATTCCATTGATGGAGGAGTGAACTACGTGGACAATAGCGGTGTTTTCAACAATGTAACACCCGGCAACTACAACGTCGCCATAATCGACAGTAACGGTTGTACGGATACGGATACCGTTGATGTATATCCTGTGCTGGAAGTCAATGTTAGCTTGACCAAATTGCTGGATTGTACCGCAACGCCCGATGCTCAAATTATCATGGAAGTCACTTTTGGTTCCGGTAATTATGATTACCAGATTACCAATGGTGCAGGTATCGTTATATCAAAAGCGGCCTTACCCAGCAACCCGTATGTTTTCAATGCAACGGTGGCGGAAGACTATGTAATCACTATTTATGATAATAATACTTCTGGGCCTGAATGTACCCGAGTATTCCCGGTTACCGTTCCAGTTATAGTTACCCCAATATTTACGGAAGCCCATATTGACATTACGTGCAACGGTGCTTCGGACGGTACGATCACCCTTACCGAGACCGACAACGGCATCAATCCGTTGACCTACAGCATCTCGCCCGCAGCAGGAAGCTTCAACGGCGCCACGAACACCTTCGAGGACCTTCCGGCCGCTACCTATACCGTGACCGGAACGGGAACCAACGGCTGTACGTTCGACATCGCCGGGATCGTCATCGGCGAGCCGGTAGCCATGGCCGTAACACTAGATCCGATCGTGGATTTCGCCTGTACCATTGGCAACAACCCGAACAATGCGAGCATAAGCGTTGCGAGTGTCAGCGGCGGTTCGAGCACCTACGTGCGCTACGAGTTCATAAACGACCAGGGAACCCCCGCAACAGGGGATGACGTAACCGTACAGGACGGGACGAACACCGTCTACACGGAAACCAATACCATTGGCGGAACCTATATCATCAATGTATACGATGACAACGGATGTACCGGAACAACTACGGCTACAATATTGCCGTTCGTCGAGATCACCGACCCGTCCGTGACTATCGATAATAGTGTTACCTGTAACCCGGGCAACGATGCGCAGGTATCCATAGGGATTACCCTGAACCCGGTCACCGGAACACCGAATATTGAGTATTCCGTAGTGGGTACCGACAACGCGTACAGTTCGTTGAACCAAGTTTCCAACGTATTCGGTTCGTTGGGCATCGGCAACTACGAAGTTACCGTGACCAACACCGATACCGGATGTTTAGTTCAAACAGCTTTCGAAATCGAAGATCCCAATACCTTCGAAATAGATGCCACTACCGTGGATGTCGTCTGCTTCGGAGACGACGGCTCGGTAAGCTTTACCATAAACGACCCCGTGAGCCCCTATACCAATGGGTTTACATGGCAGATCTATAATTCACAGGGTACGGCCGCCATTGGCGATGACGTACTTATCGTAGGCGCCAACGGTGTCTCGGCCAATGTAGGGCCAACAGTACCATTTGCCATAGGTGCAGGGGAGTACCGTGTCGAGGTTACCCAGGATTCCGATCCTTCGTGCGTATCTTCCGAACCGTTCACCATTGCGGGGCCTAACTCCCTAATCACGGCAAATACCAATGTCGACCCGATTACCTGTGTAGGTAACGACGGTGTTATCGAGATTATCGACGTTCTCGGCGGATGGGGAGGTTACGACTATTATGTCGGAATCGTTGCCCCGGCGTCCGCGGCCAGTTTCGTTACCGGACCTAGGTTCGACAACCTCGCCCCGGGAACCTATCAGGCATGGGTCATCGACCAAAACGGTTGCCAGCGTGAAGTACAGAACGCTATTGTTCTTGCCGATCCAACACCGATCAACGCATCAATACAGATCAACCAGCCCAACTGTACCAATTTCGAGGGAGAGATCGAAGTGACGGCGGGCATAACGGGTGGACAGGGAAGCAACTATACCTATCAACTGATAAAGAACGGTACGCCTACCGGCGCGCCTCAAAATACAAGGGTCTTCACCGGCCTGGATAACGGCAGCTATCAGGTACAGGTAACCGACCAGTGGACGTGTACCTTTACAACAACGGCCGAAATACTTTACGAACCTATCGTGCCCTTGGCAACTGTTGTAAAAACTATCGACTGCTCGGCCACTCCGGGAGGCGAGATAACCATCATACAGAACGGTGGTTCGGGGAACTTCGATTACTCCGTTACCTATCCAGACGGATTCACGGTAGTCTTAAATTCCACCGGAATATTCAACGGTATGGACCAAGTGGGCGACTACCTCTTTACCGTGACCGATCAAGATGCGGCACAGGGATGTCCTACCGATATAACCCAAAGGCTTGAAGATGCCGTACTGCCAATACTGAATGTAGATACCCTTACTGACGTGACCTGTAACGGTGCAGATGACGGAACAATTTCAATGAGCGTTACCGACAATGGTGTCGGCCCATATACATTCATGATTATTTTAGGGCCAGGTAGCTCGGCGACTTTTCCCATCGCGGCGACATCTTCGAACGCCACCTCTGCTGTATTCAACAGCCTGGAAGGCTCCATCGCAGGGATTACCTATACTATAGAGGCAAGGGGCGCGAACAATTGCGTCGTCACTACCGATGTGACTATTACAGAATCAGACATTATCACGGTTAATCCTATTGATATTGTCCAGTACGGATGTACAAATGGTAACAACACGAACAACGCAAACATATCTTTTGTGAATGCATCAGGTGGCACGAATACCTTTGTGCGCTATGTATTTATACGTGATGGAAGCGTCGTACAAGACGGCCCAAATACAGCCTATTTTGAAACTGACGGTGCAGGCGGGGACTATGAAATACGAGTCTACGACGATGCGGGATGTTCTGCGCTATCCACTACTGAAACGGTGCTGCCATTCGTAGAGATTAATGGCCCAACGGTTACAACCACTCAAGATGCAGCTTGTGCACCTTTGAATAATGCCCAAATTGAGGTCGGCGTAACGGTAACACCGTCAGGTCCCACACCAAACTTGGAATATACCGTAACTGGAATCAATGTAGCTTACTCACAAACAACAACTTCTACAAATAATCCGGAAACATTTACCGCTCTGGAATTTGGAAACTATCGCGTTTCCATTACCAATTTGGATACTGGTTGTGTTATTGAAACGGTACATACCATTGACGACCCGGATGTTATTGAGGTAATCGCGACCAAATTGACCGATGAGGAATGTCTGAACAACGGTGTCGATGATGGAAGTTTTAGTATTGCCATAAACGATTATACGGGCAACTACGCCTATCAAGTCTATGACATCAATGACAATCCTATAGTGGGTGCCGGATTCAGCGGAACTGGAAATACCGTTGCAGCCTTGCCTCCAATTACTAACCTTCCCGGAGGAGTATATTATTTAAGGGTTACTGCAACCGATGCGCCTCTATGTGAGGATGATTCCAATGTAATTACAGTGCTTGCGCCCAGCGCACCAATAACGGCTACTATTCGTGAAGAGTCAAGTGTAAGCTGTTCGAACGACCAAGGTAGGATTCTGATAGATCCGACTGGGGGTGAAGGGCCTTACACTATAGTTCTTGACGACACGACCTCCCAAACTTACACTGAAACCAATGTCGAAGCTTTCATTTTCGAAGGATTGTCTGCAGGTAGTTTCCATGTTACGATTACAGATGCCTTTGGATGTGTGCTTTCGGACAACATAGATTTGATTCGACCCGATGATATTGTGGCGACCATTGCCGATACACCATTGACTTGTTTTGATGAAAACACGGCTAGTGTAACCGCATCGATCAATGCCAGGAACGTTACGCCTGTGTATCAATATCGATTGAACAGATACAATGATTTGGCCGGAAGTAGCCTCTTACAGACTTCCGCTCTACAAAATGTTAATGCCTTCAATGGCCTGGCGGCCGGTTTCTATAGCATCACGGTCACGGACGACGTAAGTTGCTCTGACGAGACATCTATTGTTGAAATCGTAAACCCGACAGAAGTGGAAGCACAATTGATCAGAACAAGCCCGCTGACCTGCGTGACAGGTGTTGAATTTGAATTGAGCGCAACAGGCGGCACTGGAACATACGAATACAGTATTGACGATGCCACTTGGGTTTCTATGACCGGAAACAGTGTAAATCTGCCATTAAGCGGTATTATGAGCGCCGGTATTTATAGTTACTATGTTAGGGACGCTATCAACCTTTGTACCGCGGCATTGTCGAATTCAATAGAAGAAGATGTCATCGAGCCATTGACCCTAATTGTAGACAGTTCGGCTGCAGTAATCAACTGTAATGGCGAAAACACTGCTGTAATTTATGCAGAGGCAGATGGCGGGCTTGGAAATTATATGTACGAGCTGTTTACAGATGCTGCATTGACAAACAGCGTTACCGGTGCGGCACAAAACAATGGTGAGTTTAGCGGATTGTCCGAAGGCACTTACTATGTCAACGTTACCAGCGACGATTGTACCGCTCCTGCGGAAGAAGTGATAATAACTGAACCGGAGACATTATCGATAATCGATCCGAACGATTTTACAAATGTAAGTTGCTTCGGTGCCAATGACGGAACGATTACGGTCGAGCTAGAAGGTGGTGTAGCCCCTTACCAATATGCTATTTCACCAAACCTTAATAAGTTCGATGAGGAAAATGTATTTACCGATTTGGAAGGTTCGCCAACCGGAATCACATATACGGTAATCGCGCAAGACAGCAATGGTTGTTTCATAGAGCTTCAATATACAATTGTCGAACCTGATGTTTTAGACGTTTCTGCAATAGCTCTGCCGGAGGTCTGCGAGGGGGAAGAAAATGGCTCCATTGAGTTGACAATCGCTGGAGGAACTGCTCCATACAGTACACGATTGAGCAGCGAAACCAATTTCGTACAGGACAGGACCAACCTATCCAATCTGGCGGCGGGTAGTTACATCATATTTGTAAGAGATGTCATGGGCTGTGAAGAAAACGTATCCCTAACAGTAGATCCAGGCGTAAATCTCAGTGCCACGGTTGAGCCAGTATATGGCTGTAATGGTGATATTCCCAATAACTATATAAATATTGCTTTGGAGGATACCAGTATCGTAGACGAAGTTCTTTACGGTTTGGATTCTACAGATCCGGGCGATATGCAACTGAACCCTTATTTTAGGGATATCGCTCCAGGCACGCACTATATTGCAATCTCGCATGCAAACGGTTGTGTTACAACCCATGATTTTGAAATCGAAGATTTTGAACCGTTGACCATAACCGTTGACCAGACCAATATCAATGAGATAACGGCGACAGTTGCAGGCGGCAAAGAAGCCTATACTATCTTTTTTGGTGATGTGAACAACGGTTCAGACAACACCTATTTTATCAACCGTACGGATACTTATGTCGTTACCGTGGTCGATGAAAACGGGTGTGAGGCCACTGCTAGCATCGATATGGAATTCATCGATATCGAGATTCCGAACTTCTTTACCCCTAATGGAGATGGTGAAAACGAGTACTGGAAACCACGGAACGATGAAGGCTTTCCGGAGATACTAACCATCATATTTGATCGTTATGGTAGAGAGGTGTACCGAATAGGCCAGGGCGATCGCGGATGGGACGGTTTTTACAAGCAAACCGAACTACCCACCGGAGATTACTGGTACACTATAAAACTCAACGGCGAGAATGACGACAGAGAGTTTGTTGGACACTTTACCCTATATCGATAAAAACTTAACCTACAGTACCATGCGCAAATTCATATTGACCTTGCTGCTCTTATCGAGCGCGATTGCATCTAAAGGTCAGGAGCTCAACTCGCCCCAACTGTCACAATACTTGGCAGACAACCCGTTCGTTTTGTCGCCGGTCTATGCAGGTATTGGAGACCATGTGAAAATAAGGCTTAACGGCCTCACCCAGTGGGTTGGAATCAAAGATGCGCCGCAAACACAGTCATTGGCCGCCGATATGCGCTTGGGCGAAAAGTCGGGCGTTGGTATATTTTTATACAATGATAAAAATGGATACACAAAACAACAAGGTGCCCGAATGTCTTTTGCGCACCATTTGACATTAGATCGTTACGACGACGAGTTTTTATCTTTCGGTATTTCCTATAATTTCAATCAGTTCAGAATAGATATTGATGAGTTTATAGATGCCAACCTCGACCCAGGTGTTATCAATAACCGTCAGACCACTAACCACAACTTTGATGTCGGAGCTATGTATCGCTATGGAAAGTTTTACTTAAGTGCGAACGCCTCTAACCTATTGGCCAAAGATCCTCAGAACCTAACATTCGATCCCGACGAACCTAACGCGTTAAGAAACTACTATGTATATACCGGATATCGTTATCGCAAAAACAAAAATACCAACCTCGAAATAGAACCATCGTTATTGTTTAAGATATTCGAAAGTGACGGGCGGTCTGAAACAGATTTGAACCTAAAGTTCAGGTGGTACGATTTTGAAGATTATTATTATGTGGGAGTAAACTATCGGTTCTTGAACGACCAGATCGGCGACCCATTATATATTGCACCCTTTGCCGGTCTGAAAAAAAACAATTTCTATTTTGGATACTCCTACCAGATTATTCTGAATGAAATTATCACTTACAGTACGGGTACCCATGTGGTTACTATCGGCGTAGACCTATTCCAAGGGCTTAGTAATTGTCGTTGCACCTATTAAACAGCTGTTCGATTAAACGGTATAGGCTAAATAATCTTCTCAAATAAACTTTAAAACTTACTACGCTCTTTTCTCAGAGGATTGCCATAAGTTTGTACAAACATTTATTGTCTTGGGAAAAGTAAAAGTTGACAATATTCGGGTATATGCCCACCATGGCTGTTTGAAGGAAGAGACCGCCATCGGAAGTGAATACCGCGTTGATGTTTCGGTAAACGCCAATCTATCAAAAGCCTCTCTCTCCGATCGATTATCCGATACCGTAGACTATGTTCACATCAACCATATCGTAAAGGAGGAAATGAATACGCCCTCCAAGTTACTCGAACATGTAGGAAAACGTATCGTCGCGCGAATTTTTGATGAAATAGCAATCATCAACAAGGCTCAGGTTTCGGTTTCCAAAATCAATCCGCCCATTGGGGGTGACGTGGAAAAAGTCACGGTCGTGCTTAAAGAAAAAAGAAGGTTTTAAATTTTTCAATATCTAAAAACAACCTACCTTTGCAGTTGAAAATGGCATCGTGGCCGAGTGGCTAGGCGCAGCTCTGCAAAAGCTTGTACAACGGTTCGAATCCGTTCGATGCCTCAACTAAAACCTTCGTGAATACGAGGGTTTTTTGTTTTGTATATATTACGTAATGGTAATCCCCGATGTTTAGGCGCGCTCGATACCTCCAACACTTCAGGTAATGGGGTTTTTTACTTTTTAAGGATACGGTATCTACCTCCACCGGAAATTTCAGGACTAGACGATGTAGAATTGTAAGCCAATTTCCACGAGGATAAGGTCTTTAAATCAGGAAATTGTAGAAGTATCCGTCATGACGGAGAATTGAAATGGCCTAGTTCAATGCGCTCAATACCCTCTTCAATATTAAACTTGTCTTTTGGCAAAAATCCCTTTATAATTAGTACAATACCGCAAATAATAAGAATAATTCCAAGTCCTTTTTTGATGAGGTGTATTCTTTCTGGAGTCAATTTTCGCTTTAATTGTTTGGCAAGAAGGATTTTAAAAACATCAGTAACGAAATAGGCGCCCATCATTCCTGAAAAAAAGATGACAATTCTTTTTGGGTCATTATCAAGGCTAGGGCCAACTACAATAATAATTCCAAGCCAAAAAACAAGAACACCAATGTTAATAAAATTAAGTAAGAACCCTTTCACAAAAAGACTTAAGTAATCACTTTTGCTTGCCCTTAAATTTGGATCTAATTTCTGAGGTGGTTTTTTTAAGAAAGTAGTAATACCATAGACCAAAAGAATAACACCGCCAAATACATAAAGACCAGGCTGATTACTTAGGTTTTCCAAAAGCTGAAAACTACTAAAATAGGCAATTGTTAAAAAAATAGCATCGGCAATGATTACACCAAAATCAAAAACCAATGCGGCTCGAAAACCTTTTATAGCACTGGTTTGTAAAAGCACAAAAAAAACAGGCCCAATCATAAAGCTTAATAAAAAGCCCAATGGAATCGCTGCCTGTATATCGTCAATCATTTTGTTAATGGTTAATAGCTATTCGGAAAAGCATCCTATTAACTCGTCTAATCTAAAATTTATATTAAAAACCTATTCCTCTAATAATCCATTTTCTGATTACATTCTTGTAACCTTGCCTCCGAAAACGGTTTTTTCATCCATCTTAGTTGGGTCTCCATAGACCAATACTTCCCCACCTGCCTTGACCGTAGCCTTTACATAATCCGAAGCATAAATTTCAGCGCTGGATCCCGCATTTACATTGACCGTTGAAAATTTGGTCTTTAGCTCCTTACCCTTATAGATACCTCCGGTATTAATGGCAACATCTTGCAAGTCTGAAGTGCCCGAGGTTTTAATTACACCACCAGTTACCGTTTTTATTAATAACTGTTCAACTTCGGTATTGATGTCGAGTTCACCCCCTTCTTGCGCTTTTAGCTCCAGTACATCTTGTTTGATCGTTTCTTTAGAAGAAATTCTAGCGTCTTCGTTAACATCTATGACAACAAGTTTCTCGGTATAATATAAGTCGACGAAAGTGCGATAACCACTAAATATCTTATCGATTTGCATGCGTATTTTCAATACGCCGCTATTATTTACAATAGCGACTTTTTGAATGTTAGCGCCTGTAATGACCGCTTTGTTAACTTCGGACTTTATAAGGTTTACCGAAATACCATCAAAAGCCTTCACTTCTGTGAACTTGGTAAGGTCTTGGCTCATCTTTGAGTCTTGGGCCCATAGTATTTGAAACCCAAGAAAAACAACGGCAAGCAACACGAACTGTTTCATGATATACCTTTTAGGTTGACTTGTTATTCTATAAACAAAATCTATTCCAAAAAATTGCCTATTTCTCATGTTTTCCCAACAGGGCAAAATCAAGATGACGTTTAATCAAATCAGTGTTTTTGACCATCACCACGACTTCGTCGCCTAATTGATAGGTTTTTTTGGTGCGTTCCCCTACAATAGCATACTCCTTTTCATCAAAGATATAATAATCACCTTTTATATCACTGATCCGTACCATACCCTCGCATTTGTTCTCAATAATCTCGACATATACGCCCCATTCGGTCACTCCACTAATGACCCCAACGAATTCCTGGTCTTGGTGATCTTGCATGAACTTGATTTGCATGTATTTTATAGAATCTCTTTCAGCGCTTGAAGCCAAATATTCCATATCTGATGAATGCTTGCATTTCTGTTCATAAACTTCTGTTTTCGCCGTATCACCCCCATCGAGGTAATGTTGTAACAAGCGATGCACTATCACATCGGGATATCGGCGTATCGGTGACGTAAAATGAGTATAATAATCGAAAGCCAGCCCGTAATGTCCTATATTTTCCGTTGTATAAATGGCTTTACTCATACTTCGTATAGTCAACGTATCTACAAGATTCTGCTCTTTCTTGCCTTTTACATCCTCTAAAAGCTGGTTTAACGAAGCACTGATGGATTTTTTATCCTTGAAATCTATCTTATGCCCAAAACGTGAAATAATACCGTTAAGTGCTATTAATTTATCTTCCTTCGGGTCGTCATGAATTCGGTAAACAAAAGTTTTCTTTGGTTTTTGTTTACCAATAAACTCAGCCACTTTTCGATTAGCCAAGAGCATGAATTCCTCAATTAATTTATTCGCATCTTTTGACTCTTTAAAATAAACACCTTCAGGTTCACTATTCTCATTCAAACTAAAACGAACCTCTACCTTATCAAAAGAGATTGCCCCTTGCTCCATACGCTTGCCGCGCATAATTTTGGCCAATCTATCCATTTCTAAAGTAGCCTCAACGACCTCGCTAGAAACGGAATAGGCGTTTTCCCTAATCGATATGTCATCAGAAATATTTCCTTTCTTGGTTTCGATAATATGCTGAGCTTCTTCATAGGCAAAACGCTCGTTCGAATTAATAACAGTTCTTCCGAACCATTGGTTTTTGATTTCAGTATTTTTATCCAATTCGAAAATGGCCGAAAATGTATATTTTTCTTCGTTAGGCCTAAGAGAACAGGCATTGTTCGATAATACTTCTGGAAGCATCGGTACCACCCGATCTACCAAATATACTGAGGTTGCCCGCTCATAAGCCTCGTCATCTAAAATCGTATCGGGTACTAAATAATGAGAGACATCGGCAATATGAATTCCTATTTCATAGTTTCCGTTTTCCAATACTTCAAAAGACAGTGCATCGTCGAAATCTTTAGCATCTTTTGGGTCAATGGTAAAGGTAAGTACCTCTCGCATATCTCGTCTTTTAGCAATCTCTTCTTTCTTTATAGAAGTATCTAAAGTATCCGCAAAGCGCTCAACTTCCGCTGGAAATTCATATGGCAGCCCGTATTCTGCTAGTATAGAATGTATTTCAGTATTATGCTCCCCCGGTTTTCCTAGTACTTTGATTACTGTTCCAAAAGGTGAATCGGTATCGTCGGGCCAGTTTTCGAAACTGACAATAACCTTATCTCCATTTTTCGCATCTTTCGTTTTTCCTTTTGGTATAAAAAAATCAGTATACATTCGAAAATCGGTCGCTCTAACAAAAGCAAAGGTTTTCTGTTGATCTAGAATACCTACGAATTCGGTTTTCTTACGTTCGACGACCTTGGCAATTTCACCTTCGAGTTTTTTTCCATTTCTTCTAGGAAAGATATAGACCTCGACAGTATCGCCGTGAAAGGCTTTTTTTAATTTGTTATTGGGTACAAAAACGTCATCGTCCATACCCTCAATGACAATATAAGCATTACCTCGCCCAGTGAGGTCTACAATTCCAGTGTGATAGGTTTTTGTTGTGACAGTCGCTCTAAAGTTGCCGCGACCTTCTTCGGTAATTCTTTTACTTTCTCGCAACTGCCCTAAGCGTTTGATGAGTTGGTTCCGTTCGTTGGTTTCAGTCAGCCCTAGTTTGGCGGCTATTTGTTTATAATTGAAGGTTTTTTTTGGTTCTTGTTCAAGTATGTTGAAGATTCCTTTGGTAATCTCGTTTTTTCTGTGGTTAATTGCTTTCTTATTCTTTTTTGACATTAAGTATTTTCTTATTTGGGTGGAAAATTACGAATTATAATCCATTAGCCTTTATTGCAGCTTCAATAGCACTAAAACTGAGGTTATCAACAACTATATAATAATCATTTTACCTTTTTTAAAATTTAAAATAAAAATGGTGCTTATGATAGTGTGTTAATAGTGCTTAAAAATAATTGGGGTAAAACTTGCTATAAACCGTTTATAAAACTTGTTGACAAATTGTACAGTTATCATCTAACACCAAATCAGAGTGTTGTTATCATTATTAGTATAGGTTAATAACCGCTATCAACATTAAATTTTTGATAAGTAGAGGTAAATTTATTGTTAACTACCGTGGAATTTTATTTAATATGTAGCTATGAAAAGAGGATAAAAAGATTGCTCGATTTACTATTAGTTTTGTAGAGCACTATTGCAACAACAAATCAAAATTTAATACTACTTTCTTTTGGAAGGTTATTAACAGCTAATGCACGGTTTAGCTATTACAAATGAACAACGATTTTTCTTCGTATGAAAATAGATGTTGTAAACCTTATCTATTTTGTGGTGAAGCACTTCAATTCGTACATTTGTAAAACAGTGGTTTTAATTTATTAGAATAAATTAAAACAATGTTTTCGACCACTGTTACTGATACAATTTCTATCAATACATGAGAAAGATGAAAATAGCAATTGGAAATGATCATGCCGGTACAGAGTATAAACTAGCCATAGTAGGTTTACTTAAATCTATGGACATAGAAATAAAAAATTATGGTACCGATGGAACGGATAGTGTAGATTATCCTGATTTCATACATCCTGTGGCTTCTGACGTTGAAGAAGGTAACGTAGATTATGGCATCATCGTTTGTGGTAGTGGAAATGGGGCGTCAATGACCGCCAATAAGCATCAAAAGGTTCGTTGTGCGCTGTGTTGGACGAAAGAAATTGTAGAGCTCGGTAGAGAACACAATGACGCTAATATTCTAAGTCTTCCAGCTAGGTTTATTTCGTTGCCCCAGGCTCTTGAAATGGTTAAAACTTTTTTGACCACCAGTTTTTCTGGCGGAAGACATGAACGAAGAATAGAGAAAATACCTTGCTCGTAATCGCACGAAGGTTTCTTTTTAGCTAACGGATTGTTTATACAACGAACGGCTGCGTAAACCCAATCATCTCACAACAATAAATGCCAAGCTTCAGAAAAAGATAAATATTTTCCGGTAAGGATGGTTTTGCCTTATATATCAACTAGTATTTAACTATTCTATTAAATGGGTCACTCGCACCACAGCCATTCGCATGGTCATTCTCACGCTGATCTAAAAGGGAGAAATCTTATCATTTCGATTCTTCTTAACATCATAATTACGGTGTCGCAAGTGATAGGCGGCCTTGTTTCAGGAAGTCTTTCCCTTTTATCGGATGCACTGCACAACTTTAGCGATGTACTATCGCTGGTCGTAAGCTATATTGCGAACTTGCTTTCGAAAAAACAGGCCTCTAACAACAAAACTTTCGGCTATAAGCGCGCAGAAATAATTGCCGCATTCATAAATGCAGCTACTTTAATTATTGTAGCGGTGATTTTGATAAAAGAAGCTGTTGTACGCTTTTTTGATCCTCAAGAAATAGAATCCGATTTAGTGATATGGCTTTCTTTATTGGGCATAGTCGCAAACGGGTTTAGTGTCCTGTTGCTTAAAAAAGACGCGGCAAGCAATATGAACATGAAATCGGCCTACTTGCATTTATTGACGGATATGATGGCCTCGGTGGCTGTTTTAATTGGTGGTATTCTAATGAAGTTTTATCAAGTGTATTGGGTCGATTCCATATTGACTTTCGCTATTGCCCTTTATTTAATATATATGGGCTATGACTTACTGAAAGACTCTACCCGTGTGCTCATGCTTTTTACGCCAAATACGATTCAGGTACAACAAATTGTAGAAGCGATTAGTAAAATTGAATCCATTAAGAACGTTCATCACGTACATATATGGCAACTCAACGAAGCTGAAGTTCACCTTGAGGCGCATATAGATTTTAACACAGACATCAGACTTTCTGAATTTGACAACATTTTGGGGCAGATAGAGGAGGAGGTTTATCATAAATTCGGTATAAATCACGTTAACATTCAACCGGAATTCGGTAAATGCGATAGCAAATTAATAATCGTCCAAGATTGATATGATAAAAATTGAAGTAAAAGCGTTTGAAAAACTAAGCACAAAAGAGCTTCACGATATATTGCGTCTGAGAAGTCAAATATTCGTGGTCGAACAAGATTGCATTTATGAAGATGTTGATGGAAAAGATGGAAAAGCATTACATGTTATAGGAACAAAAGAAGGGGAAATAGTTGCTTATGCTCGTATTTTTAAGTCAGGTGACTATTTTGAAGAAGCCGCTATCGGCAGGGTGGCCGTTAAGAAACTTGAGCGTAAATATGGGTACGGAAAGCAAATTATGAAGGCTTCGATAGCAGCGGTACGAAATCATTTTAAGGAATCGGTAATGCGGGTCTCTGCGCAATTGTATCTGGAACGGTTTTACCATTCCCTTGGTTTTGAACAAGTAGCCGAAGGATACCTTGAAGATGGTATACCGCATATAGGGATGGTACTAAAAAACTAAGAGCCGCAATTGCGGCTCTTA
>RCNE010000047.1_pt1 | contig 48701 bp, 39 predicted proteins | sample 2041361 | NCBI WGS metagenome assembly RCNE01 (sample SAMN09708229, study PRJNA481090) | Marine sediment metagenome, whole genome shotgun sequencing project. | reverse complement strand
CAACACACGAGCCATACAAATACAAGGAGGCTTGGGTAAGAATTTTAATTTTTCTACTTCATTTTATGAAAGTCAAGGTCGATTTCCTGATTACATAACCAGTTATGCACGACAAAATACTCCGTTAGGCGCGCCTGCTATTGTACCAGGTAGAGGAAAAGGCAAAGCTCTTGCTGAAGGTGGTTTTGATTACCCAATCGCTGAAGCTTATATATCATATACGCCTAATGACATGTTCAATTTTCAATTTGGTAATGGTAAAAATTTTGTTGGTGATGGTTATCGTTCTTTTATGCTGTCAGATGTTGCCTCACCCTACCCTTTCTTAAAAATAAACACAAAATTTTGGAAAATTAAGTACACAAATACCTGGATGTGGCTAGATGATGTTCGTAGAGACGTAAGTATTAATGAAACCAATTTTAGAAAATATGTAGCCATACATCATTTAAGCTGGAATGTAAACAAGCGTTTAAATTTAGGCTTATTTGAAGCGGTAGTTTCTAGTGCTAACGGCAATGGTAACGGATTTGATGTTAATTTTTTCAATCCGATTATGTTTTACAGAGCTGTAGAATTTACCAAAGGATCAGAAAGCGGTAATGCTATGATTGGTTTAAATGCTAAATACAAATTGACGAATAACATCACTGCTTATTCTCAATTTGTCCTAGATGAATTAACTGTGGGACGATTTTTTGATGGAAGTGGCTATTGGGGTAATAAATATGCGCTTCAGTTAGGCGCAAAATATTTTAATGCTTTTAAAGTTGATAATTTATATTTGCAAGGTGAATTTAATATCGCCAGACCATATACTTTTAGTCATTTTGGTGATGGCACACTTAACTATGCTCATTTTAATCAACCTTTAGGACATCTTTGGGGAAGTAATTTTTGGGAAGCTGTTGGAATTGCTCGTTATAGACAAGGTCGTTGGTTTGCTAATGCAAAAATAGTATTAGGTGAAAAAGGTTTTGATCTTAATGGACTCAATTATGGCGGTGATATTTATAGAGATAATGGAGAAAGAATTGCCGACACCGGCATCGAAATAGGACAAGGTAATAAAACATCTATTTTTATTGGTGACTTACAAGCAGGTTATGTTGTGAATCCTGCAACGAATCTTCAATTTTTTGGCGGGGTAACACTGAGAAATTTTGACCCTACTACGGAAACTACAAACTTTACGCAACAAAACAACACGTGGTTTACTGTTGGTTTAAAAACAAACTTATTTAATTGGTATTTTGATTTTTAATTAGAAATAAAAATTAACGCCACCTTTTATTCCAAATTTTGTAGCACCAGGTATATCAAGATAGTTACCTCTAAAAATGAAATTAATTCTTAACAATTTAAAGATATTGTCGACTCCAACATAATATTCATAATAGGGTTTTGTAGGTGCTGTTGCATTCCCTTCTCTTAAGAAAGTACTTAATTGTGTATTCTCTGATGACAAGCCACCAACAATACCTCTAACACCTACGATCTCACGTAAGTTCAACTTTCTCAACAAAGGTATTCTAGAAAGAATACGACCGTTGAAATTATGTTCTAAATGTAGAGAAACATACTCATCAGTAATAAATTCGTAATAATCTAATAAGTCAAAAGTTCGTGGTGCAGTTGTAAGCGTTTGATTACCAGGCACTACATCTAATAAGGTTAAAGGCACTTCACCAAAAGTTTTACCAACTTCAAATGTATACCTTAACTTACCAAAGCCACCCATTAAAAAACGATGCCTATAAAAAAACTGAAGCTTGTCATAATTAAAATCACTATCCAAAACTCCCTTTAAACCTTTGGTATAACTGGCATATACCGTAGGAAATCTACCACCATTACTAACATTTCGCTCAACACCAAATCCTGCAGTCTTTCTACCAGGTGTATAATTAAAGGCGAAATCGACTTCTGTTTGCTTTACACGTGATATAGGGTCACCATTTTCATCATTATAAGATACATCAAAAAGATCTGGTGCTGCTGCTCTTAATGTTTTATAAGTAGCTCCAAATCTAAAATTAAGATTTTTCCAAGGTTCAATATCTATTGCAATGTTGGTTAAATTTAAATTAGTCAATCTAAAATTCTCTCCTCGGGTAAAAAATGCAGCTGATGCAAAACTTCTATTTAGCACATCATTTGCTGTTGTTAAACTAACACCTGTCTGTTCTACATCTCGCCTATTACCACCAGATAGTATGATTCGATTCTTTTTATCGATCATCCATTTACCACCAATACCATATTTAAATTTATTATCTTTTGTACCATAAGCCATGAAACCTTGTAGTCGCCAAGTATCATTTTGATTAAAAAAGGTTCTACCTCCGATTCTAATTCGAGTTCCTTCCACATCATTAGTACCAAATGATGAAAAAATAGGACCATAATCAAAACCTTCAAAAAGTTCCCAATAACCAGATGCCAAAATTGTACCAATACTATATAACTGTTTAAACTTTCTAACCGTTTTTAACGTATCTAGCATTTTATAAACACCCTCTTCATCATCGTTTAGTTTTTCCATTCGATTTTCACTCCAAAAATCGTCTGCTTTGTTATAAATTTCTTCTTTATAGCCATCTACTCTAGCGTTATAAAATTTGTCTTCGAACTTCTTATCAAAGGCGTAATTATCAAAAAGCGTGGTTCTTCTTCCATACACACCTTTAGAATCATCTTTTTTTCTAAAAGCAAAATCAGACATCATATGATCTCTCTTTAATAAGAAAACAGAATCGCTTAGCACATTAAATTCTTGCTCTATATGAATTTCTTTTACCCAATTAATATTAGCACTTTTTGTGGCGTCCATATCAATTTGTTTCACCGCAAATGTTGAATCGTTCACCCAAAAATCTCCCTTAAAAGTCAATTCATTTTTTCTTCTCGGATAAAATAAAATGTTATAACACCACTTATTATCTATATAAGCGCTATCAGTCAATACATAATTATATACAGAAACACCGGTACGCGAAAGTGGACTCGTAAAACTCTTATCGAAAAATTTTAAATAATTGTCATAAATATTATAATCTACATACAATTGTTTCACAAATTCTATAAGCTCTTGATTGCTATCGAAACCTGAGTTTTTATTGGCAACTAACTCTTCTCTAAACTTTTTAGGTCTATTTTTACCATGTGTTTTATACACAGCTTCATTAATGAATATTGGTAAATAGGGCTTCCCAGTTACGTTAGAAGTGTCGACTTTATCAAAAACAAATTCCATACCTCTAAACAACTTACTTTTCTTAAGTTTTTCATCAATATTGTTTAAGTCGAATTCTATTTTTTCGTACTTATCATATTCGTATTGAGGGTATAAAAAGATGCCGTTTTGTCGTTTTTTAGCCCAAATTTTCTTTAAAATAGCAATTGCAGGGTTTCCTTTTTTCTTTTGTTTTCCAGAATAAATAACGACTTCATCAAGCTGAGCTCCTTCTAACAAGACAACTTTTAAATCAAAATTTCTTGCTTTTAGCGGAATCGTTTTGGTTTCAAATCCTAAAAAAGAAATAATAAGTTCAGTATAGGTTTTATCTGATTCTAAATAAAACTTACCGTTTTCATTAGATACGGTACCTATAGTAGAACCTTTAAATACAATATTTGCAAATGGTACAGGCTCATTAGATTCATCAACAATAATCCCACTTACTTTTACTTGTGCAACTAATGCGAATACACAAAAAAACAGTATGATTGAAGTAATTAATTTACTATTCATATTTTTTAAATAAAAATTCCTTTCAGAGTTAAACTCGAAAGGAATCTATGCTACAATATTAATGCCAATCTATTTTATGTAAAGTACAGATTTTACCGCTTTAACAACATCATTATAATTCGGTATCCATTCTTCTAGTAATACCGGTGAATATGGCGCTGGTGTATCAGCAGTAGTGATACGCTGAATAGGTGCATCTAAATAATCGAATGCCTGCTCTTGTACTTGATATGTAATTTCGGAAGATACACTTGCAAATGGCCAAGCTTCTTCTAAAATAACCAATCTATTTGTTTTCTTTACGGAGTTTAATATCGTTTCATGATCCATAGGACGTACTGTACGCAAGTCGATGATTTCGCATGAAATATTTTCTTTTGCCAATTCATCAGCAGCTTTATAAGCTTCTTTGATAATTTTACCAAAAGAAACTATAGTAACGTCAGTTCCTTCTCTTTTAATATCGGCAACACCAATTGGTAATATATATTCACCATCAGGCACTTCACCTTTGTCTCCATACATTTGTTCAGACTCCATAAAAATTACAGGGTCATCATCGCGAATAGCCGCTTTTAACAAGCCTTTCGCATCATAAACATTTGACGGAACAATTACTTTTAAACCAGGCGTATTTGCAAACCAATTTTCAAAGGCTTGTGAGTGGGTAGCACCTAATTGACCAGCAGATCCTGTAGGGCCTCTAAATACAATAGGGCATTTAAACTGGCCACCAGACATTTGACGAATCTTTGCTGCATTATTAATAATTTGATCGATACCAACTAATGAAAAATTAAAAGTCATATATTCTACAATCGGTCTATTACCAGTCATGGTAGAACCAATAGCAATACCTGCAAAACCTAGCTCTGCAATTGGTGTATCAATAACACGTTTGGCGCCAAACTCATCGAGCATACCTTTCGAAGCTTTATAAGCACCATTATATTCGGCAACTTCTTCACCCATTAAATATATACTTTCGTCTCTGCGCATTTCTTCGCTCATCGCTTCGCAAATGGCTTCTCTAAATTGAATTGTTCTCATTTAATCTTCTTAAACTAAGTAGCAAAAATATGAAAAACAATACACTTCAATACAAAAGAAAAAAGAAATTTTTTACTATGCGTGCATAGTATTTTCAAAAAAATGTAGTAACTTCGCATTAGTTAATTTTTTAACGCTTTTTATACTAAGAAAATACTATAAATAAATGAAAATATTAGTTTGTATAAGTCACGTTCCAGATACAACTTCGAAGATCAATTTTACCGATAACGATACAAAATTTGATACGAATGGAGTTCAATTTGTAATAAACCCTTACGATGAATTTTCTCTTACAAGAGCTATGTGGTTTAAAGAAAAACAAGGAGCTACCGTTACTGTTGTGAATGTTGGTAATGCAACAACTGAACCTACACTTCGTAAAGCACTTGCAATTGGTGCCGATGATGCCATACGCGTAAATGCTGAAGCTACTGATGGTTTTATGGTTGCTAAAGAATTAGCCTCTGTTGTTAAAAATGGTGGATATGATTTAGTATTGGCAGGAAAAGAATCTGCTGATTATAACGGTCAAATGGTACCGGGAATTCTTGCATCTTTGGTTGATTACAATTTTGTAAATGCTTGTGTTGAAATGGAAGTTGAAGGGAATAATGTTTCTTTAGTGCGTGAAATTGATAGTGGTGAAGAAAAAATTAGTACTCAATTACCAATAGTTGTTGCTGGTCAAAAAGGACTCGTAGAAGAAAAAGATTTACGCATACCAAATATGCGTGGTATCATGATGGCTCGTAAAAAACCATTAACTATTATAGAGCCTACAGAATCTGCAGCTTTTACAGCATCTCAAAAATTTGAGAAATTACCGCCTAAAGGAGCCGTAAAATTAGTTGATAATGTTGATGCTTTAATCGACTTATTACACAACGAAGCGAAATCGATTTAATATTAAAAAATTATTTTAGCGAGGTTTTAGAAATCTAAAATCTAACGTCTAAAATCTAAAATCTAATAAAATATGTCTGTTTTAGTTTTTGCCGATACATCGGAAGGAAAATTTAAAAAAACCGCTTTTGAAGTAGTATCATATGGAAAAAAAGTAGCGGAGCAATTGAGCACAACGATTGTTGCTGTTGCTGTTAATGCAGAAAACCCATCAGAATTAGCTACCTATGGTGCTGAAAAAATCATCAATATTGCCAACGATAAATTAAAAATGTTTAATGCTAAAGCATATGCAAGTGTTTTAAAACAAGTGGCTGAAAAAGAAAATTCTACAATTGTTATTATAGATTCTGGAGCTAATGGTTTATATGTATCTCCTCTTGTAGCTGCTAATCTTGAGGCGGGTTATGCTTCAAATGTTGTTGCTTTGCCTAGTTCTACAAATCCTCTAATTGTAAAAAGAAAAGCTTTTTCTAGTAAAGGATTTAACAATACCGAAATAAAAACTGCAAAAGCAGTTATAGGGTTAGCGAAAAATTCTTTTGGTATCGTCGAAAATTCAGGAGCGGGAAATATCGAAGATTTTTCTCCATCGTTAGATGAGGCCGATTTTAAAGTAAATTCATCTTCTGTAGAAAAAGTTTCTGGCAAAATCACTATTGCAGATGCTGATATTGTTGTTTCTGCAGGTAGAGGATTAAAGGGTCCTGAAAACTGGGGAATGATTGAAGAGCTTGCCGAAGTTTTAGGAGCCGCTACTGCATGTTCAAAACCAGTTTCTGATTTAGGCTGGAGACCTCATAGTGAGCATGTTGGACAAACAGGGAAACCCGTAGCTTCTAATTTATATATCGCAATCGGTATTTCTGGTGCTATTCAGCATTTAGCTGGTGTCAACTCTTGTAAAGTAAAAGTAGTCATCAATACTGACCCAGAAGCTCCTTTCTTTAAAGCCGCAGATTATGGTATTGTAGGAGATGCTTTTGAAGTTGTACCACAATTGATTGAAAAATTAAAAGACTTTAAAGCACAAAACTCATAAAATTTATTAAATTGTACCTCTAAAGGCTGTCTAATTCATGACAACTAAGTTCTTGATTAGCCAGCTTTTGTATTTTTGTAAAGAATTTATGAGTTTAGTACGTCTCAATATAAAAGGAATATCTTACAGTCAAACGCAGAGCGGAGCATACGCTTTGGTGCTAAGTGAAGTTGATGGAGAAAGAACATTACCTATTATTATTGGTGCTTTTGAAGCACAATCTATTGCCATCGCTTTAGAAAAAGAAATTAAACCTCCTAGACCTTTAACACACGATCTTTTTAAAACATTTTCTGATCGGTTTCAAATAAATGTAAAACAAGTTATCATTCATAAATTAGTAGATGGCGTATTTTACTCTAGTTTAATTTGTGAGCGCGATCGAATAGAAGAAATTATTGATGCTCGAACTTCGGATGCCATAGCTTTAGCAACACGTTTCAATGCACCTATTTTTACCTATGAAAATATTTTAGATAAGGCAGGTATCTTTTTGAAAGCTAAGGAAGAGTCTATAGAAGATGTTGCAAAAATTGAAGTAGAAGAATTTTTACCCGAAGCTAGTGAAGACATTTCATTAAAAGAGATTTCGCTAGATGAACTTCATAAAAAACTAGATGAATCTGTTGTTAATGAAGATTACGAATTAGCGGCAAAATTACGTGACGAAATTTCGAAACGTCAAAAAAAATAACCTTACCACATACACCATGCGAAATTTACTTTGTATTGCGATTGCTTTTTTTGCTATAAATTTAAATGCCCAAGATGTTGAGAAAGTAGAGAAGCTTGATTCTATAGCTATTGAAAATACTAGTACAACTGACACTGCTATTTCTAGTGATACTTCTTCAGTTACTAAAACTGAGATGCAAAAAAAAAATGATGTAATTGTACCTAGTCAAGGTTTTTCAATTAACTCCCTTTGGAGAGGAGTTCTTGGGATGATCACATTATTATTTATAGCCTTTTTATTCAGTAGCAACAAAAAAGCTATTAAATGGAAAACAGTGGGTGTTGGGCTCGCTTTACAATTGATTATCGCTATTGGAGTATTAAGAGTTCCTTTTGTTCAAAAAGTATTTGATTTTATAGGGCAAATTTTTGTTAGTATTTTAGATTATACCAGAGCAGGAAGCAAGTTCTTATTTGAAGGTTTAGTAGTAGATATGGATACCTTTGGGTTCATTTTTGCCTTTCAGGTATTACCAACAATCATATTCTTTTCAGCTTTAACATCAGTTTTATTCTATTTGGGTATTATTCAAAAAGTAGTGAAAATAATGGCTGTGTTATTGACTAAAGTATTAGGTATTTCTGGTGCTGAAGGTCTGTCTATTGCTGGTAATGTTTTTCTGGGTCAAACAGAAGCACCACTATTGATTAAGGCTTATTTAGAAAAAATGAATAAGTCAGAAATGCTCTTAGTAATGATTGGTGGTATGGCAACCCTTGCCGGAGCAGTACTTGCCGCTTATATCGGTTTTCTAGGTGGTGACGATCCTGTACTTCGATTGGTCTATGCAAAACATTTATTAGCAGCATCTGTTATGGCTGCACCTGGTGCCATTGTAATTTCAAAGATATTATATCCACAAACTGAAACCATAAATACTGACGTAAACGTTTCACAAGAAAAAATAGGCTCAAATATATTAGACGCTATTGCTAATGGTACTACAGAAGGTTTAAAATTAGCCGTAAATGTTGGTGCTATGCTCTTAGTATTCATTGCGTTTATCGCTATGATTAATGGCATACTTGGTTGGGTAGGAGATATTACCACCTTAAATGATTGGATGGCAGCCAATACACCCTATCAAGCATTTTCTTTAGAAGCAATACTTGGTACTATCTTTGCGCCACTCATGTGGCTTATTGGCGTAGCTAAAGCAGATATGATGCTCATGGGGCAACTCTTAGGTATTAAATTAGCTGCCAGTGAATTTGTTGGTTATATTCAATTGATTGACCTAAAAAATGTAGCGAATGCTACGCACCTCACATATAACAAGTCTATTATTATGGCCACTTACATGTTGTGTGGCTTTGCAAATTTCGCATCTATTGGTATTCAAATTGGTGGTATAGGTTCATTAGCTCCAGGACAACGTAAAACCTTATCAGAGTTTGGTATGAAAGCATTGATTGGTGGTTCTCTTGCATCATTAATATCGGCTACCATTGCTGGAATGATTATAGGATAGTATTAATTTATTTAGCTGTTTCGAATTACGTTTATGAACCGCGTTTCGATCTAAGTTAATAACCTATTAATAAGTATAAAACTTCTTTTCTTTCTTTTTAAAGCTTTTTTTTACTTTAGCCAAAACACCTTATTAATTATAACAAATTACTTCCTTTTGGGAAGACCAGGATAGAATGAAGCAATATTTAGATTTAGTAAAGCACGTTTTAGAGAACGGAAATGAGAAAGCCGATAGAACAGGTACAGGCACAAAAAGTGTATTTGGGCATCAAATTCGTTTTGATTTAAGTGAAGGGTTTCCAATGGTTACTACGAAGAAACTACATCTAAAATCTATTGTACATGAATTATTGTGGTTTATTAAAGGAGATACTAATGTAAAATATTTACAAGAAAATGGTGTTCGTATTTGGAATGATTGGGCAGATGAGAATGGTGATTTAGGCCCTGTGTATGGTCATCAATGGCGCAATTGGAATAGTGATGATATCGACCAACTAACCGAAGTGATAAAAACCTTAAAAAACAACCCTGATAGCCGCAGAATGTTAGTTTCTGCATGGAATCCTAGTGTGTTACCAGACACCTCTGTTTCTTTTGATGAAAATGTAGCGAATGGCAAAGCAGCTTTACCGCCATGCCATGCTTTTTTTCAGTTTTATGTAGCTAATGGTAAACTTTCTTGTCAGTTATATCAACGAAGTGCAGATATCTTTTTAGGTGTGCCTTTTAATATTGCGTCTTACGCTCTTTTAACAATGATGATGGCACAGGTTTGTGGCTATGAAGCTGGTGAGTTTATACACACCTTTGGAGATGCCCATATTTATAGTAACCATTTTGAGCAGTTAGAATTACAACTCTCAAGAGAATTGAAACCGTTGCCCAAAATGATTTTGAATCGTGAAGTAAAAAGTATTTTTGACTTTACTTTTGACGATTTCACACTGGTAGATTATAATCCACACCCACATATTAAAGGTGCAGTAGCGATTTAAAAATTACAACTCTAAAACAGCATTATCTGTTCCAGCGTACTCATTCCAAACAAACTTATCAGCTTGTTCATCATTTTGATATTCGCTATCTACCAAATACCTAAATTCATAACTAGTATCAGTTGGTAAATCGATAGTCCCCTTAAAAGTGCCATTTTTCAATTTTCTAAGTTGAGCTTCTTCAGCATTCCATTCGTTAAAACTACCTACGACTGATACTTTTTTTGCTTCTTTAGCAGGAACAGTAAATGTAACTTTACATACTGCTTTGCTCTTTAAATATTGCTTTTTAATTGCCATATTATTTTGATTAAAATTAGGAGACAAAGTTAGTTAACAACTTCACAATATGTAGCATGATTTGTTAGTTCTACGTTATTATTATGGATTTGAAATTTATCTTTATGTTAAAAAACAGAATTGCAAAAAAAAGTACTGTTAAAATTTAATTTTATCGTTTCTTTAACAATACATTTTCACTAAATACTCCTATTTTTGTATAAAAATCAACATCAATTGCCATTAAATAGGTGAATTTTAAATCTAATATGTATAACTTTGATGTATTAAACTAAAAATGTTTAACATCAATAAAAAGCAAAAAATGGAAAAAGAAGAATTAAAAAGAAATATTCTTGAACGCATACAAAACATTGATGACATTAACAGGTTAACTGCGATTCAAACAATATTAAATACGTTAGATAGTGAGCAAATTAGCTTAGAAGAAGTGAATGACGCTTTAGAAACCGAGGACTTTTCTGGTTATATTAAAGAATGGTTGAAAAATATGTAATTTTTCCACTCACATTTTTACAATACAATAAATAACTATTTTTGGAATCTAAAGAACAACACGAAACCTACGAAAAAGCACGTAAACGAATCAAACAAAAAAAGCGATTGTACTATCACTTTATCTTGTTTTTGGTAGGCGCTGTATTTTTAATTGTACTCAATGTAGTTTTTAATGTGGGTGAACAATTTGGAGAATGGTTTAAATATGCCATTGCCGTTTGGTTATTTTTATGGATTTTGCATTTCGTTAATGTTTTTATCACCAATCGCTTTTTTGGTAAAGACTGGGAACGTATTGAGACTGAAAAATTGATTTTCAAACACGAAATAAAATCTGAAAAGCTTGAGGAAAATTTGATCAAATCAGGTAAAATTACTCCGAACGATAAATTACCTGATTCAGAAAAAAAAAACCTAAATTAATGATTACCATTATTGCCGCTATTGGTAAAAATGGTGAATTGGGTAAAGACAATGATTTAATTTGGCATTTACCTAATGACCTAAAGCGCTTTAAAAAAGTAACCGCAGGTCATCATGTTATTATGGGTAGAAAAACTTTTGAATCGCTCGGTAGGCCCTTACCAAATCGCACCAACATCATCATTACACATAACACAACTTATACTGCAGAAGGCTGTGTAGTTGTTAACTCGTTGCAAGAAGCCATTGAAGCTGCACAAGAAGATGAAAATCCTTTTATTTTAGGTGGTGCACAAATTTATAAGCAAGCGCTAGAAATAGCTGATGTATTAGATTTAACACGTGTAGATGCTTCGCTAGAAGCTGACGCTTTTTTCCCTGAAATAGATCTCGAAAAATGGAAAGAAGTTGCTCGTGAAGACCATCAAAAAGACGAAAAACACCAATATAATTATAGTTTTATAACGTACAAAAAAGTGGGCTAGACAGCCCACTTTTAACTTATGAATCAATACTTGATTATAACCTCTTACTAGATTTGTATAGATTCTAAAGCTTTTATTTTATCTCTAGCACAAAAGGCATTCTAGCCTGTATACCTTTTACATCTATAAATTGCTTCATGCTTTTATAGATGTTGTAATTTTCTAAACCTAATTCTTCTTTTAACAAATTTTCTTTCGCTTTTACGGATAATGAAAACGGATTAAAAGCATCTTCAAAATTAACTTTAAAGCGTGGATAATTTGTTGTTCTATAGGTTTCGATTTCAGCTAAATTTGCAGCAATTTTAATGGCATCATCTAAGCTTCCTAATTTATCTACCAAGCCATTTTCTAAAGCCTCAACGCCTGTCCATACTCTTCCTTGAGCAATACTATCAACTTGGGCATTTGTCATATTTCTCCCTTTTGCAACTCTATCCACAAAAGTGGCATATATATCCTCTACTCCCTCTTTGGTAACTTTATAAAAATCATCAGACATTGGTTCGAATGGCGAATATGCTACCGACTGCTTATTCGTACCCACTTGCTCAGCGTTAATACCAATTCTACCTGCTAACTCATTCATATTAGGAATCATGCCGAATACTCCAATTGAGCCCGTAATCGTTGTTGGTTCAGCTACAATAGAATCAGCATTACAAGCAATATAATAACCACCCGAAGCTGCTAAATTACCCATAGAAACTACTAAAGGTTTTTCTTTTTTAGTCAATTCTAACTCTCTCCAAATTAAATCGGAGGCCAATGCACTACCACCTGGTGAATTTACTCGTAATACAATTGCTTTAATTTTATCGTCTTTTCGTATCTTTTTTAAAGCTTCAATCACTTTTTCTTGACCTATATAAGATTGGTCTCCTTTACCATACATTATATTACCTTGCGCATATAATACTGCTATTTTATCGGTAGCCGTTGTTTTTATTCTTCCTTTACCAGAACTAATATAATCTTGTAGTGTTACCGTATTTAATTTTGATGTAGAATCTATTGCTGCAAGGTTTTTAAGTTTACTTTCATACTCATCGAAATACAATTGCCCATCCAACATATTATTTTCGATTGCCAACTCGGGTGTTCTAACCAATAACTCATCAGCTATGGCATTAATTTCATCGGTAGTTTTGTTTCTACTTTCGGCAATATCAATTACCATTTCGCTCCAAATAGAACTTAAAAAAGAAGTGATTTGTTCTCTATTAGCATCACTCATTTTATCAGCTAAAAAAGGTTCTACAGCACTCTTATATTTTCCGTGACGAATGATTTCCATTTTTACACCATATTTATCTTGAAAATCTTTATAGTATAATACTTCGCTAGAAAGCCCTCTAAAATCTGTTCCTCCTACTGGATTAACGTAGATAGAATCGGCAACAGAACTCAAATAATAATTCTTTTGCGTAAAGTAATCCGCGTAAGCGACAATAAACTTACCCGATTCTTTAAACTCTACTAATTTATTACGAATAGCCTGCGTTTGAGCAACTCCTCCATTTATATAAAGTGTATTTATACTAATACCTTTTATATTATCATCGGTTTTTGCATTTTCTATGGCACTCATAATCTCGTGCATTTCTAAAATATCGCTATCACTACCTCCTAAAAAATCTGCAAAAGGATCTGTTACACTGTAATCGTCTTTAATTTTATTCTCTAATTTTAATTCTAAAATTGAATTATTTTTCACTATCACTTTGCCATCATCACCAAAAGAGGATGCTGATGCGCTAACAAAAGCTATAAATACTAAAAACATAATTCCGCCCGCAATAAAAACTCCTAGTATTACGGCTAATAATTCTCTTAAAAATGTCATTTACGTGTTGTTTTATTAATAAGTCTAGGTTTGTGCATAAAAGTTACATACTACCTACAGAATGTTCATAAATTTAAAGCTGCAAATATAAACTTTTATCCTATGATTTTATTTTCTTTGTTGTTCTGATAAAATTAAAAGTGAAGATTCAACGTACTACATATCTATCTCTTGGAACTAATGAAGGTAACAAGCTAGAAAATTTACAGAACGCTTGTAATCTTATTGCTGAAAAAATAGGTAGAATCTTAAAAATTTCTTCCGTTTATAAAACAGCATCTTGGGGGTTCGACAGTGATGAATTTTTTAATATTTGTATTGAAGTTTCTACTAATTTAAATCCTGAAAAATTACTCGAACGTGTTTTAAGGATAGAAACAAGTTTAGGAAGAGAACGTACTGATTCTACCGAATATAAAGCTAGAATCATTGATATTGATGTATTGCTTTTTGAAGATGAAATTGTTTTTTATAAAAATCTAAAAGTACCGCATCCACGAATGTTAGATCGTAAGTTTGTGTTGGTTCCTTTAGCAGAAATTTCTCCTAATTTAAAGCATCCCGTTGCAAAAAAAACAATTTTAATCTGTTTGCAAAGCTGTACAGATTCCAGCGAAATTGAACAAATAGATGCACACATAGAACGCCCTGTTTCACTAGTTGAAAAATACAATTACATTGCTATAGAAGGAAATATTGGCGCTGGAAAAACGACACTAGCCAATATGATAGGTGACGAATTTAATGCCAAATTGGTATTGGAGCGTTTTGCTGACAATCCGTTTTTACCAAAATTCTATGAAGATAACGACAGATATGCTTTTCCTTTAGAAATGAGTTTTTTAGCCGATCGTTACTCTCAACTCACTGATGACTTAGCACAATTCGATTTATTTAAAAACTTTATTGTTTCTGATTACTATATTTTCAAATCACTCATTTTTGCGCAAGTGACCTTGGCGAAAGAAGAATATGTATTGTATAGACGTATGTTTGATATCATGTATAAAGAGATTACGAAGCCTGATTTATATATTTATCTCTATCAAAATACAGAGCGTTTATTAGATAATATTAAAAAACGCGGAAGAGACTACGAGCAAAACATCAAACCCGATTATTTAGAAAAAATACACCAAGGATACTCAGGATTTATTAAAACCGAACAAAACTTAAATACAATGATTATTGATGTTTCTGAGCTGAACTTTGTACATAATACAGAGGATTATAACTATATCATTAAAAAAATTAATGATTTAGAATTAACTATAAAATAAAACTAGATTCTTATCAGAGTTTATCTTGAGCGATAGCCGAAAAGCAGGAATGACAAAGCAACTGTTTTATTCTTTCAACAACTCCAACTTCTCGGCAAAATAAGCACAGAAGTCACGCATTGTAGCGGTCATTTTTTCATCGTTTGTAGCACGAAGAAAAGTATCGGACATGGAAAGCAGTGTTTGATGAAAAAAGTGTTGCATTTCTTCTAGAGGCATATCTTTTGTCCATAAATCCATTTTCAACGTTTCCTTTTTAGTAGGATCCCAAACAGAAATCATAAACGCCTTTGTTTCTTCATTGTCAACACCGCCTTCTTTGGCATCCCAAGATAATTTTTCTGGAACCTTATTTTCATCTAGTTGGACTGTAAATTTTATTTCTGAAGTATGTTTTGCCATTACTTTATTGGTTTGTATTTCGATTTTTTAAAAATAGTCTCATTATCTGTTTGTAACATTTGTTGTAACGAAACTTCATTATTTAACATATAAGCTCTTACAATTTGCCAACCAAACCACTCACCTATTCTACCTGGCGACTCATTATCGTTTGCTAAAAAAAACTTTGAGAACGGTGCAGTCTCTATAAAACGACGCGATAATTCTTGATCAGTGCTAAATAAATATTCATTCTCAATAAAATATTTCCAAATATCTACATCATTTATGTTAGCCCACTCTATCTGTTCTATAGTGTATCCAATTTTATGAGCATCGTCAACCTTTGGTAAAAAAGCATCTATCATATAGAGTAATTTACCACGTTGTATGATTCTTGATATAAATGTTCTACTATTTGCGCGAGGTGCTTCTCTTTTAGAAAGTTCTTCTGCAACAGCAACAATTAAATGTTTTTTTGTGAAATTTTGCTTTATATAATCAGGAAAATCTTGATATATTTTATTCTTAGTTCCTAAAAAAACATCTAAAGAAATAAATAATAAACTATCTGCATAAATTACTTTTCTTTGGTAATCTACATTAGACATGACTGTATAAACTGTTGGTTCTTGAAAGCCTTTGTAGTAATATTTAATATGTTTAAATAAATCAGATAATTGTTTCGCCTCTTTATGAAAATCTACATAGGTGTCATTTACTTCTCTAAATAATTCTTGTTCATCGGCATCTTTCATTTTAGCAACCCAAATACTATCAGGTGTTTGTAAAGGAAATAGATTTGGGTATTTCTGCTTTAATTCAGCTAGGTTTGAACCATCAGAATTATAAAAATCTTGCTCAAAACGATGCACTTTTACAGTTGCTTCTATTGAAGAAACATCGACATCAAGCTTGTCATCTTTTTTACAATTTACTAACAAAATTGCTACCACTAAAATGAATACTATTTTATACACTTTCTAAGATTTTTTGTACTTTCGCTTCAAATATTATTAATGAGATTCCCGCCTTCGCGGGAACACGCAAAACTACTAAATTGTTTCGCAATGCATACAGAAAAAGTCACAAAACATATTATACAATGGTTGAAAGATTATGCAACTAACGCCAAAGTAAAAGGTTTTGTTATTGGTGTATCTGGTGGTATAGATTCTGCTGTTACTTCTACGCTTTGCGCGGAAACAGGACTCCCTGTTTTGTGTTTAGAAATGCCTATTCATCAAGGACCGAATCAGGTAACACGAGCACAAAAGCATATTGCACAATTAAAAGAGCGTTATACAAATGTAAGTTCGGAAAATGTTAACCTTACAGATGCTTTTGATGTATTAAAAAATACCTTACCTACTGATGGTGATAAGGACAAAGTCGATTTGTCGTTAGGCAACACAAGAGCTCGCTTACGTATGACCACCTTATACTATTATGCTGGCATCAATGGCTATTTAGTATGTGGTACGGGTAATAAAGTAGAAGATTTTGGTGTCGGTTTTTATACCAAATATGGTGATGGAGGCGTAGATCTAAGTCCGATTGCTGATTTAATGAAATCGGAAGTATATGCTGTAGGCAACTATTTAAAAGTGCCTGCTTCTATTTTAGTAGCCAAACCTACTGATGGTTTATTTGGTGACTCGCGTACCGATGAAGATCAAATTGGGGCAAGTTATGATGAATTAGAATGGGCTATGTACCGAACTGAAGAAGGTAAAACAGCCGATGATTTTAAAGAGCGTGAAAAACGTGTGCTAGAAATTTATACTTGGCGAAACAAAGCAAACAAACATAAAATGGACCCGATACCTGTTTGTGAGATACCTGAGGAGCTAAAATAAAAAAGAGCTAAGATTATAAATTCAAAAAAAAAATTTAAACCACCCTATTCAACTTTTCGAAGAGTAATTTTTTAAGCGAAGTATAATTTACTACCAATTCGAGCATGGTTTGGCTTTCTTCTTCTGGTAGTTGCTCGTCGAGTAGTTCTTTTATTTTGAGCTCAATTAAAATACGGCGTAAGTTTAAAATAGCATCCATTACCAACTTAGAAAGATTTTTATCTTTCCCTTTAACATAGATCTCTTTACTTAACCAATCACTCAGCACATACTTTTCATCATCCATTAAAATATCAGTAACAGCTTTACCAATCTCGATATCTTCATTATTTACAAAGGCATCCACGTTAATGCCTTCATCTTGATTTAATTGATGTATAATCTCATAATAAATCTTTTTAAAAGTTTCATTACTAAACTCAATCTCATCATCCTGCAAATGCAAATAAATCTCTTTAGAAACTGTATTTTGATACTCCTCTTTTACAATCTTTACACCACCATCTTCATCTTCTTGTTCTACAAAATCGGTAAAATGAACTTCTGTATTACCATGCAGTAATAATATTTCAATCAGTTTTCTTTCTAATCGATTTAACTGATCTACTTTTTTTAAAGCTACAGGTTTATTCTTTACTACTTCGAAAGATGACTCTTTCTGATTTTGGGCTGATTTTTTAGAAGCATCGCGTAACTCTCGTTTTGACAATTGCGCTAATTCACTAAACAATACCTTTTCAGAAATATCCATGATTCTAGAACACTCCTGCACATAGATTTCACGCTGAATATTATTCGGTATTTTCGAAATACTCAATACAATATCTCGAATTAAACTTGCCTTTTTAACAGGATCATTTTGAGCCTCATCCATCAACAATGAAACCTTAAACTGTATAAAGTCTTGTGAATGTTCTTTTAAATATTGTTGTAATTCTTCTAATGAATTATTCTTAGCAAAGCTATCGGGATCTTCCCCATCAGGAAAAGCAACTACTTTCACATTCATGCCCTGTTCGAGTATCAAATCTATCCCTCGAATAGATGCACGAATACCAGCAGCATCACCATCAAACAATACAGTAATGTTCTGTGTTAAGCGACTTACCAACCGTATTTGATCTGACGTTAAAGCTGTACCCGAAGAAGCGACTACGTTTTTAATACCCGTTTGATAAAATGAAATAACATCAGTGTATCCTTCTACCAAATAACAATTATCTTCTTTAGCAATAGTTTGTTTTGCTTGGTGAATTCCGTATAAGATTTTACTCTTATGATAAATTTCACTTTCGGGAGAATTTAAGTATTTGGCAGCCTTTTTCTCATTTGAAAGAATTCTACCTCCAAAACCCAATACACGGCCCGACATACTATGAATAGGAAACAATACACGTCCTCTAAAACGATCGAATTGCTTATTATCTTTAACAATAGTAAGTCCCGTTTTTTCTAAAAATTCTAACTGATACCCTTTCTTTATGGCTGTATCCGTAAGGGCGCTCCAATCATCTAACCCATAACCCAACTCAAAAGTTTCGATAGTTTCATCCGTAAAGCCACGTTCTTTAAAATAAGACAAGCCAATTGCTTTTCCTTTTTGGGTATTCAATAAAATATCATGAAAATAATTACGAGCATATTCAGAAACCAAATACATACTTTCGCGTTCATTCTGCTGCTCTTTTTGCTCGTCAGATTGCTCGGTTTCTTCAATTTCTATATTGTATTTTTTGGCTAAGTATCGAATGGCCTCAGGGTATGAGTAATGCTCATGTTCCATTAAAAAGGAAATAGCATTACCTCCCTTGCCTGTACTAAAATCTTTCCAGATTTGCTTAACAGGCGACACCATAAAAGAGGGTGTCTTTTCATCTGTAAAAGGACTTAATCCTTTAAAATTACTACCTGCTTTTTTTAATTGCACAAAATCACCGATGACCTCTTCGACACGAGCCGTTTCAAAAACTTTGTCTATGGTGTTTCTGGTTATCATTGTAATTTATGATACCGCTTTTAATTTGCTCAGCGTAGATTTAACAAGTTTACCTTCGGCATATTTTTTTGTAACCTTTAAGACTTTTTCATCACCACCAGGTAACTCAAACATGGCATCTGTTAAAATAGCTTCACATAATGAGCGTAAACCTCTAGCACCTAACTTATATTCAACTGCTTTATCTACGATATACCCTAATGCTTTTTCATCAATCTCTAATTTGATATTATCCATTTCAAACAGTTTATTATACTGTTTTACAATGGCGTTTTTAGGTTCTGTTAAAATAGCACGTAAGGTATCTGCGTCAAGCGGATTCAAATAGGTTAATACTGGTAAACGACCAATAATTTCGGGAATTAAACCAAAATCTTTCAAATCTTTTGGCACAATATATTGTAGTAAATTATCTTCGTCTACGCGTTCTTCATTTTTCGAAGCACTATAACCAACAGCTTGCATATTTAGACGCTTACTAATCACTCTATCGATGCCATCAAACGCACCACCAGCCATGAATAATATATTTCGTGTATCTACTTCTACAAATTTTTGATCTGGGTGTTTTCTACCTCCTTTTGGTGGAACATTCACAACTGTGCCTTCTAATAATTTTAATAAGGCTTGTTGCACACCTTCACCAGAAACATCACGCGTTATTGACGGATTATCACTTTTACGTGCAATTTTATCGATTTCATCAATAAAAACAATTCCTTTCTCAGCTTTTTGCACATTATAATCGGCAGCTTGTAATAAGCGTGTCAAAATAGTTTCTACATCTTCACCAACGTAACCTGCTTCTGTCAATACCGTAGCATCTACAATAGCAAAAGGAACATTCAACATTCTAGCAATGGTACGCGCTAAAAGTGTTTTACCAGTACCCGTTTCACCAACCAACATGATATTACTCTTTTCTATTTCAATATCATCATCGTTCTTAGATGGCTTTTGTAATAAACGCTTGTAATGATTATAAACAGCAACAGCCAATACTCTTTTAGCTTGTTCTTGACCAATAATATACTCGTCTAAAAAAGCTTTAATTTCTTGTGGTTTTTTTAATACCAATTCCGCTGACAGTCCGTCCGTTTTCGTATCCGTAATTTCTTCTAGAACTATACCGTGCGCTTGCTCTATACATCTATCGCATATATGTGCATCTAAACCAGCTATCAACAAATTTGTCTCTGCTTTTTTACGTGCACAAAACGAACATTCTAATTCTTCTTTCTTTGCCATATTCTATTACTAAGTATTGAATACTAAAACTTAAAAAATACTTTTATATTATTTATCTCTTCTTAAAACTTCATCAATCATACCGTAAGCTTTTGCTTCATCGGCTTTCATCCAGTAATCTCTATCAGAATCATTACTCACTTTTTTCTTCGTTTGTCCTGAATGATTCGCAATGATTTCATACAATTCATCTTTCAATTTTAAAATCTCACGTGTTGTAATTTCTATATCAGAAGCTTGCCCTTGCGCACCACCTAAAGGTTGATGTATCATAACTCTAGAATGTGGTAAAGCAGAACGTTTTCCTTTTTTACCAGCACACATTAATACAGCACCCATTGAAGCTGCCATACCTGTACAAATAGTAGCTACGTCCGGTTTGATAAATTGCATCGTGTCATAAATACCTAAACCTGCATAAACACCTCCACCAGGAGAATTTATATAGATTGAAATATCTTTAGAAGCATCTACACTTTCTAAAAACAGCAGTTGTGCTTGTACAATATTAGCTACATAATCATCAATACCTGTACCTAAAAAAATAATACGATCCATCATTAAACGCGAAAACACATCAAAAACAGCAATATTCATTTGACGTTCTTCGATGATATTTGGTGTAAGCCCAACAGGGTACATGGCGCTAACCATTTTATCATAGTACATACTATTGATACCTTGGTTTTTTATAGCGAATTTTTTAAATTCTTCTCCGTAATTCATGATATTTATTAATTGTGTTAAGACGGTAAATATACTAATTAATTAGCTTTGATTGAAGGGAGTAGGAAAGTTAAATTTTATTTAAATTTCAACCAAAAGCACAAAAAAAGCCCTCATTTTATGAAGGCTTTTTAATATGTTCTTTACTATTCTAAATTAAGCAGCAACTTCGCTGTTATCTATAATAACCTGACCACGGTAATATAATTTACCTTCATGCCAATGTGCTCTATGATACAAGTGAGATTCACCAGTAGTTGGATCAGTTGCAATTTGAGGAACTGAAGCTTTATAGTGAGTTCTTCTTTTATCTCTTCTTTGTTTCGATATTTTTCTTTTAGGATGTGCCATCTTTATTCTTTTTTATCTGTTATATAGATCTTTTAATTTAGACCATCTAGGATCTGTTTCCTGATTATTTGTTGTTTCTTTTGGTTTTAATTCTTCTAACTTATCTAGTATATCTGATTGCAATGTGCCATCTTCAATACCTGGGTGTACTTTTTTTCTCGGTACAGCTAATACCAACATTTCGTATATAAACTGAGACACATCAAGTTGATAATCTGAATGAGGAATGATTATTATTTCTTCATTCTCATCATTAAATTCATTTCCGAATTTAACAACTAAGTCTAGTGACGTCTCTATTGGTTCATTGTAATGCTCGTTTGTAACATCACACGCAACCTTAATAGTTCCTTTTGTACTAAAACTCAACTCTAGTAAGGTACTTTTTTTAACGAAATCTAGATGTACATCAATATGAGCGTCTAAAATTTCGTCGATTTTATAAGTTTCAAAGAACTTGTTATTAATAACAAAATCAAATTGGTGTTTACCTTCTTTTAATCCTACAAAAGGAATAATATATGTTTTATCCATTTCTCTGCAACATCAATTTGAGCGTGCAAAGATATGAATTAATTATAAATTCAGCTAAAAAAAATAAAAATTTGCTTACTTTTTTATCCGTAATTTCTTTTCTGACAGCTCAGTATAGCTTTTTCTAGTTTTATAAATTTTAATAGCAGCGAATAAGGCCTCTTTAAAAGAACTATGATTTGCTTCGTTTTTACCTGCAATTTCATAAGCAGTTCCATGATCTGGAGAAGTTCTAATAGCACCTAAACCAGCCGTAAAATTAACTCCTTTGCCAAAAGCCAAGGTCTTAAAAGGACCTAATCCCTGGTCGTGATACATCGCCAACACAGCATCAAAATTCTTATACGCTCCAGAGCCAAAAAAACTATCGGCAGCATAAGGTCCGTAAATTAATTTCCCTTTCTCTTGAATTTTTTGCAACGTCGGTCTAATAATTTCTTCATCTTCCTTACCAATAACACCATTATCACCACAATGCGGATTCAAACCAAGTACAGCAATTTTGGGTTTTGTAATACCAAAATCCTTAATTAAAGAAGCATGCATAATAGCAGTAATTTTTTCAATTAAATCGACTGTAATTTTATCTGCTATTTCGGTAACAGGTATGTGTCCTGTAATTAATCCTATTCTAATTTCATCGGTCATTAAAATCATTAAACTCTCTCCGTCTAATCGTGATTCTAGATATTCAGTATGGCCTTTAAAATTAAATTTATCAGATTGAATATTATGTTTATTAATTGGTGCAGTAACTAACACGTCAATTTGATTATTTTGAAGTGCTTTTGTAGCTGCTTCTAGTGACAAAAAAGCATATTCGCCAGCTTCTTTTGTTTCTTTACCAAATTCAACATTTACTTGCTCATTAGTAATGGCAAGTGCATTCACTTTGCCAGGTACAACCTTATCAATAGTGTTTATCCCATTAACTGGTACATTCAAATTAAGTGCTTTTCCGTGTATTGAAAGCAATTTTGATGAGCAAAATATTACGGGTGTGCAAAAATCGAGCATTCTAGTATCTGCGAAAGTTTTTAAAATGATTTCGATTCCTATTCCGTTAATATCTCCAACAGAAATACCAACTTTTATTTTTTCATTTTTCTCCATCTAGCTATGCTATTATTCCTATTTTTGAAAATGAAAATCATTATATTTATGTGAATTTCATTAAAGAACGAAAGTAAAAAAAATTACGCTACAATTAAGGTTTAATTTCTTTTTACTGAATAACATTTAGAAAACAAAATATGTTTACAGGAATAATAGAAGATATTGCAAAAGTAGAATCATTAGTGAAAGAAGGGACGAATCTTCATATTACTATAAAGAGTACCATTACACCTGAATTAAAAATAGATCAAAGTGTGGCTCATAATGGTGTTTGCTTAACTGTAGTTAAAATAGAAAACGCTAATTACACTGTTACTGCTATAGAAGAAACGCTGTTAAAAACCAACCTAAATACGATTAAAGTAGGGAGTCTTATAAATCTCGAACGTGCCATGAAATTAGGAGATCGCCTTGACGGACATATTGTTCAAGGTCATGTAGACCATATTGGTACATGTATTGGTAAGGAAGTAAAAGATGGAAGTTGGATTTTTACTTTCGAATATGATACTGACAAAAACAATATCACAATAGAAAAAGGATCAATAACTATTAATGGAGTAAGTTTAACTGTTATAGATTCTAAAAGAAATACGTTTAGCGTGGCCATTATACCCTATACGTATAAACATACTAATTTCAACAGCATAGAACAAAATACCGTTGTAAATCTTGAGTTTGATGTTATTGGAAAATATGTTGCAAGGCTTGCAACACTATAAATAAATCTAAGAACTACTTAGTCTCGAAGTTTTTTAATACCTAAAGCAATACCTGCCGCTAATAAAATAGCCAAACCACCATCTATAGGCAAACCAGGCCCCACAGGGACACATCTACCTGCCGGATTTAGCTGCTGACCCGGAGGGCATTGAGCAGACATCTCTGTTGAAACAAAGAATGCAGAAATAAATATTACTACTGTAATGTACTTTTTAAACATAAAACTTTTCCCCTTTTACAAAATAGCTAACGCTTAATTGCCAATTTAATTGCAAATATATAAATTCTTTTTTTAGCAAAAAGCGTTAAATCTCTTTTTTTTTAGCAATCTTAACTCTAGGATAGCACATGAAATTACTATAATAAAATCAAGATTTGTGGACCCAGAAGGGCTCGAACCTTCGACCCCCTGATTATGAGTCAGGTGCTCTAACCAACTGAGCTATGGGTCCTTTTTTCCAAAATTTTTGGAGTGCAATATTACCAATTATTTACATTCCCTACAATTTTTATTTAAAAAATAATCTTGTCAAATTTTTCTATTCATTAATAGAACACCAAAATCAATCAGTAACTGTTTATTATTATCATTGATTGATAAATCGTTGCAATTAGCAAATGATTTTTTAGTAAAGCTTTCTATTTCCAATTTTATTAGATTAGGAATTTCATATTTTTTAAATAATGAGATAACTTCTTCAATTTTCTTATTAGAATTACCTTTTGTGCTATATAATGAAAAAATGCTGCTTTTATCATCAGCTTCAGCTATAGATAACATTTTTAAATACAACCAAGTTTTTTTATTCTCAATAATATCCCCGGCATGTTTTTTGCCAAAATCATCTTCACCAAAAATATCTAAATAATCATCTTGCAATTGAAAGGCTATTCCTAAATTTAATCCGTAATCATATATTTTTTGCGCTTTAGCATCATCAGCTCCAGCTATAAAAGCTCCCATTTTAAGAGAGGTTGCAACCAAAACTGCCGTTTTAAATGAAATCATTTTCAAATACTCTTGAATTGTAACATCATTTCTAGTTTCAAAATCAATATCTAATTGCTGCCCTTCACATACCATTAAAGCCGTTTCATTGAATAGGACCATCAATTTTTTATACAATAAGCCACCATAAGATTCAAATAATTGATTCGTCATAACTAACATTGCATCTCCTGATAAAACACCAGTATTTAAATTCCATTTTTCATGAACAGTAGCTTTACCTCTTCTTAAAGAAGCATTATCCATAATATCATCGTGTACCAATGAAAAATTATGAAACATTTCTATAGCTAATGAGGCATCTAGAGCTTTTTTATAATCACCTCCGAATAAATCACAACTCATTAAGGCTAATATAGGGCGCAATCTTTTACCTCCAAGATTCATTATATAATCTATAGGTTCATAAAGATTTTTCGGCTCTTTAATTGTCACTTTTATAGCTAAATAATCTAAAAAGGCAATTTTATAATCTTCGATTTTCAAATTGTTGATTTTTTGTAAAAATAAAGTATTCTAAAGTATATTGTATCCCTTTTAATGGAATAATTAACACAGTGTTAAATTTATGTAAAACCTTGGAAACTTTTTTTGTTTTTAAAGTTTCCTTTGTATATTCGCACCCTGAAAAATGAAAGAAAAAATAATTACAAAAGCAACAGAACTTTTTTTAACCTTAGGTTTTAAAAGTGTTACAATGGATGATATTGCCAATGAAATGGGAATTTCAAAAAAAACCATTTATGTACATTTTAAGAATAAAACAAAACTAGTTGAAGAAGTGACTTTTAATCTTTTCAATATTATTTGCGAAGACATTGATCGTGTTTACGAAAACTCTAAAAATCCTATAGAGGAATTATATGATATAAAGATGTTAGTAATGAATCATTTAAAAAATGAGAAAACTTCGCCCCAATATCAATTAAGAAAATATTATCCTGCAATTTTTGACCAGTTAAAGTATAAACAGTTTGAAGTGATGCATGAGTCTGTAAAGGAAAGTTTAGCAAAAGGCATGAAAACAAAACTTTTTAGAGCCGACATTGATGTTGATTTTATTTCTCGCATGTATTTTAATGGTATGATGGGTATAAAAGACCACTCCATATTTCCTGACAATCTTTTTACTGTAGAATATTTGATGGAAAGCTATTTAGAGTATCACCTTAGAGCCATTGTGACAGAAAATGGTTTAAAAATATTGAACAAATTTATTAATAATAATAAATCATAATAATGAAACAACTACTCATTATGATAATAATGCTATTGATTAGTTTCACTAGTTTTTCGCAAGAAAGCAATTCAAGCTTTAGTTTAGAAGAGGCAATTCAATATGCTTTAGAAAACAATAGAGCTGCCAAAAATGCTAAATTAGATATTGAAGCTGCTAAAAAACAAAAATGGGAAACTACTGCTACTGGTTTGCCACAAGTAAGTGCCACAGTTGATTATCAAAACTTCTTGAAACAGCAAATTTCTTTGATTCCAGCCGAATTCTTTGGAGGTACACAAGGTGAATTTGCTGAAGTCGTATTTGGAACGAAACAGAACATAAATGCAACTGCAACGCTGAATCAATTAGTATTTGATGGCTCATATTTAGTTGCCTTACAATCATCTAAAGTCTTTTTAGATATTTCTAAAAATGCCAAAGAAAAAACAGATTTAGAGGTAAGAAAGTCAGTAATCAATGCTTACGGTAACGTACTTTTAGCCGAAGAAAGCATTAAGATTTTAAATAGAAATAAGCTTACTCTTGAAAAAAATCTCCATGAAACTCAAAAAATTTATGAGAATGGTCTTGAGGAGGAAGAAAGTGTTGAACAATTACAAATTACATTATTAGGAATTGAAAGTAATCTTAAAAATTCTATTCGACTTAAAGATATATCTTATAAAATGCTCAATCTGACTTTGGGTGTAGATATTCAAGAAAAAGTGATTTTGAAAGATGACTTACCATCATTAACTACTCAAAATATTGATTTGAATTTAATGAATACTACACTGAACTTAGAAAATAATATTGATTTTAAAATTGCCAAAAATAATGAGAAATCTCAAGAATTATTATTGAAGTATGAAAAAACAAAAGCATTACCAACCTTATCCGCTTTTATCAATGGTGGTTATACTGGCAACAGTGATAATTTTGAATTTTTAAAGAGTGACCAACAATGGTTTGGCTCATCATTAGTAGGTGTTAGTTTGAACGTACCAATATTTAGTTCTTTAGGTAGATCTGCAAAAACACAAAGAGCAAAGATTGATTATGAAAAAGCTAAAACAGAACTAACAGAAACCGAACAACAATTAAAGTTGCAAACTGCTAATGCAAAAAGCAACTATCAGTTTGCTATAGAACAGTATCAAACAGCGAAAAAAAATCTAGATTTATCTGAACGAATTGAGAGAAAAAATCAAACTAAATTTTTTGAAGGTATTTCTTCAAGTTTTGATTTGAGACAAGCACAAACACAGTTATATACTGCCCAGCAAGAATACTTACAAGCTATGCTCAATGTAATAAATAATAAAACAGAACTTGAAACTGTTTTAAATCAAATTTCTAAAAACTAATTCATAAAATAATAAAAATCTAAGTGATGAAACAACTATTTATATTAACACTTATATCATTACTATTTGCCTCATGTGGAAGCAAGCAAGAAAAATCTATCGAAGATCTTATAACCGAAGGAAATCTTGAAAACATTCGTACAGAAAAGGCTACGCTAGACATCAAACAGCAAGAGCTTACAGAAAAATTAAAACAATTAGAAGTTGCAATTGGAGAATTAGACACCATCAAAAAATTACCACTAGTAACAACGTTTATAGTAAATGACACACTGTTCAATCATTACATAGAGTTACAAGGGAGTGTTCAAACAAAACAAAATGTTGTTATTTATCCCGAAATGCCAGGTACTTTACTCCGCGTATATGTAAAAGAAGGGCAGCAAGTTGGTAAAGGACAATTATTAGCTAGTATTGACGACGGCGGTTTGAGTCAACAAGTTGCACAATTACAAATACAAGCAGATCTGGCAAAAACTACTTTTGAACGCCAAGAACGACTTTGGAATCAAAAAATAGGTAGTGAGATACAATATTTACAAGCAAAATCTACTTATGAAGGACAACAAAAAGCGGTTAATCAATTGAAAAGCCAATTGGCAAAAAATTCTGTAAGAGCTCCTTTCTCTGGTGTTATTGATGATGTAATTACTGAGCAAGGTAGTGTTGTTGCACCTGGTCAATCACAGTTGATGCGTATTGTAAATTTGAATAACATGTATATCAAAACTGATGTGCCCGAAAGTTATATTAGCGATATCACAAAGAATAAGGATGTAATTGTTGAGTTTCCTGTATTAGGTGAAACTATGCATGCTAAGGTTCGTCAAGCAGGAAACTTTATAAACCCTGCAAACAGAACATTTAAAGTTGAAATTGCAGTACCCAATAAAAACAAAAAAATTAAACCAAACTTAACTGCAAGATTAAAGATTAATGATTACACAAATGAAAATGCACTCCTAATTCCGCAAAGTATTATTTCTGAAAATGCAAAGGGGCAACAGTACATTTATATTGTTAGAAATATAGATAATAAGTATGGTACAGCCGAACGTGTAATTATAAAAACTGGTAAAACACAAGGAGACGTTATTGAAGTATTAAAAGGTATAGAAAAAGGAATTGAAATTATTCAAGAAGGTGCGCGTAGTGTAAAAGATGGCCAATCGGTACAAATCATAAACAACTAAATTATCAGGTATGACGAAACAGCAGAAAAAAATTGATAAAGAGTTTGGATTTTCATCTTGGGCAATAGATAATAAAACTACTATCTATGTAATGATGGTCATCATACTATTTTTAGGTGTTTCTGCTTATTTTAGTATGCCAAGAGAAAACTTTCCTGAAATAAAAGAGACTAAAATATATATTAGTTCGCTGTTTCCGGGAAATACCGCCGAAGATATTGAAAAACTAATTACTGACCCTTTAGAAGATAAACTTAAAACGGTAAGTAATGTTGTAGAAATCACTTCAACTTCGCAAGAAGATTACTCTATGGTTATCGTTGAATTTGATGAAAATATAACTGTTACTCAAGCTAAACAAAAGGTAAAAGATGAAATAGAGTCTGAAACTTCTAGTGAAGATTGGCCCACATTCAATAATGCAAAAGTGGAGCCCAATGTTTTTGAATTAAGTATGTCAGAAGAAATTCCGATACTTAATATAAACATATCAGGAGATTACCCTATTGGCAAATTAAAAGAATTTGGAGAATATTTACAAGATGAAATAGAAGATCTGTCAGAAATCAAAAAAGTTGATATTCGTGGAGCGCAGGAAAAAGAAGTAGAAGTAGCCGTAGATATTTATAAAATGATGGCAGCTCAAGTAAGTTTTGACGACATTATCGGTGCTATCAATCGAGAAAACACAACTGTATCGGCTGGTAATTTAATTGCGAGCGGACAAAGACGTACCGTACGTGTCATAGGAGAAATAAGCTCTCCTCAAGAATTAGAAAATTTCGTAATAAAAGCTGAAGATGAGAATCCGATCTACTTAAAAGATATCTCAACAGTTACTTTTAAGGGAAAAGATAAAACCACTTATGCAAGAAAATATGGAGATCCTGTTGTAATGCTCGATGTAAAAAAAAGAGCAGGAAAAAACATGGTTGCCGCTGCTGAACAAATTCGTGTTATAGTAGCTGATGCAGTGAAAGATATATTCCCGAAAGATTTAGAAGTTACTATTACAAACGATCAATCATCCGTGACTATCGGACAGGTAGATGATTTGGTAAATAATATCCTTTTCGGAATCCTCCTTGTGGTAACCGTTTTAATGTTCTTTCTGGGCTTTAAAAATGCCATATTTGTTGGTTTTGCTATACCCATGTCTATGTTTATGTCGCTCATGATATTAAACATGATGGGTTATACTTTGAATACTATGATCCTGTTCGGATTGATTATGGGGCTGGGTATGTTGGTTGACAATGGAATTGTAGTGGTCGAGAATGTTTATCGGCTTATGGATGAAGAAGGAATGAGCAGAGTACAAGCAGCTAAAAAAGGAATTGGAGAAATTGCGTTCCCAATTATTATTTCAACAGCAACTACCGTTGCGGCATTTATACCTCTTGGCTTATGGCCAGGTATTATGGGTCAATTTATGATTATATTACCCATAACGCTATCTATAGTTTTAGGATCCTCATTATTTGTAGCCGTCTTTTTCAATTCGGTTTTAGTATCGCAGTTCATGAATACAGAAGATAATGATATGCCTATAAAACGTATTATTACTGTATCATTCATAATTGCTGGAATAGGTATTTTAATTTTAATTTTTGGTGGTGAATATAGAGCGCTAGGTAGTGTGATGGTATTTACAGCTATTATGCTATGGATATATCGACTTTTTTTACGAAAAATGTCAAATTATTTTCAAACCAAATTACTAACTCGCCTAGAAAGTTGGTATCAACGACAGCTAAGAAAAGCTTTAACAGGATGGCGTCCGTATGCCCTAACTATTGGTACTTTTTTATTATTAATTGCTGCGTTTATGGCTTTTGGCTGGTCATTAAGTACACAACGAACCAAAGTGGAGTTCTTCCCAGACAACAAACCAAATCAAATTATAGTTTATATCGAATATCCTGAGGGCACAGATATTGAAAAAACAAATTTGATAACAAATCAAATTGAGAAGAAAGTATATACTGTTTTAAACGATGGTAATTATAAAGATGGAGATCATAATTTTATGGTTGAAAGTGCCGTTTCTCAAGTAGGTGAAGGGGCCGGTAATCCTCAAACAGATGGTGGGTCTGCTGCCGAAATGCCTCATAAAGGAAAAATTACAGCTTCCATGCGCGAATACAAATATAGACGTGGTGAAGACAGTGAATTATTACGCCAAAAAGTACAAAAAGCTTTGGTCGGTATTTATCCCGGAGTTTTGATTTCGGTTGAAAAAAATGTAGACGGCCCACCTGCAGGTTCTCCAATTAATATAGAAATCCAAGGAGATGATTATGCTGAATTAATTGTAACAGCCGAAAAAATGCGCGATTTTATCAATACTAAAAACATTGCTGGTATCGATGAATTAAAAATAGATGTGAATAGAGATAAACCTTCAATGCAGGTTATTGTTGATAGAAAAAAAGCAGGTGAATTAGGGGTTAGCACCGGGCAAGTTGGGCAACAGTTACGTAACTCTATTTTTGGAACAAAAGCAGGTGTTTATAAAGAAGATGGAGAAGATTATGATATTTATTTGCGGTTTAACGAAGCGAATAGGTACAATACAAGTGCTATTTTTAATCAAAAAATAACCTTTAGAGATCAAGCTTCCGGTAAAATCAAGGAAATACCTGTTTCAGCAGTAGCTAATCAAGTCAATAGCTCTGGTTTTAGTGCTATTAAGCACAAAGATGTGAAACGTGTAGTTACTGTATATTCCGCATTAGCTCCTGGTTATACTGATGCCCAAGCTATTGTGAACCAGGTTCAAAATGAAATGAAAAGCTTTAAAGGATTGCCAAGCATGATTAAGATTGATTACACTGGGCAAATAGAAGAACAAAATAAACAAATGGCATTTTTAATGGGTGCATTCTTTACAGGTTTGGGCTTGATTTTCTTAATATTAATTTTTCAATTTAATTCTGTCTCTAAACCAGCCATTATTATGTTGGCTATCTTTTTAAGTTTGATTGGTGTTTTTGGCGGATTGGTAATTACGGGTAACTCTTTTGTAATTATGATGACCATGGTTGGTATTATATCACTTGCTGGAATCGTAGTGAATAATGGAGTTGTATTGTTAGATTACACACAGTTGTTAATCGATAGAAAGAAAGTTGAACTAGGCTTGGCAGAAGATGATAAGCTAGAGATCGATGCTTTATTTGAAAGTATTGTAAAGGCTGGAAAGGCACGTTTGCGACCTGTACTTTTAACTGCAATCACGACTATTTTAGGATTGATTCCCTTAGCGATTGGTTTGAATATTAATTTCTTTACGTTGTTTAGTGAATTTGATGCTAACATCTATTTTGGGGGTGATAATGTAGTTTTTTGGGGACCTTTAGCTTGGACAGTAATTTACGGATTATTAATAGCAACTTTCTTGACTTTAATAATAGTACCAACACTTTTCTTTTTAGTTGAAAAATTTAAACTTAGATTATCAAATAGGAAAAAGAAAACTACAGTAATAAAAAAATCGTTGGATATAGCAGCTTAAATAATATATAGGATTTTGGTTTAAATTTAAAACCAATATCCTATATTAAAAAACCAAATATGTCGCCTAGTATCTGGCGACCATGCATATTTAATTTCTATGGGCCCTAGAAAAGATTCTAAACTGTACCCAACAGCATAACCTAATTTAGTATTTTCAAATATCGAGCCTTGATTAATTATATCCTTTTCTATACGAGCGGCATTAGCTGTAAATAAAATATGATTCTTTTTAACGAACTCATATCTTAAAGTTACTGCTGATTTCAGATACGCTTGTTCACTTAGATCACCCACGTCATACCCGTAAAAACTAGTGAAATTATTGACGAAATTTTCATTATTTCCACCTAAATGAAAATTAAGCACTCTATTATTATTTTCTCCTACGGTTACTCCTGCTTCAGAAATTAAATGAGCAGTTAGCTTATTTCCGAAAGTATATGCAAAACCTAGTTTCCCTTTTAATTGTGTAAACGAATTGAATGTTTCTTCAGGCTTTCCGTCACTACTTAACGCCAGTATATAAGCTCTATAATTTACATCGAGATAAAAACCCTTTTTCGGAAAAACATTTTTATCATAGGTGTCAATTTTTATCTCAGCGAAAGCGTTGAAATAAGTATCATTATCATAAAAATTTACAACAGTTTCGTTATTGGTTATATCTTCGGTAAAGACTCTTAAATATTTATTTTCGACTCCTAAACGCAAAGCAAAACTATTTGTAAATGCCGATTGCACATAAAGCTGTGTTGTGAAATCATTGTACTTAGTTTCCGTTTTTGTGTTTACTTCTTCTACTTCTAAGTCTCTAAAAGTGCTTATAAGAATTGCTTTTTCGAAACGATCATGACGCGTATTGATGCCATAACTCCAATGAAAACCATTATCAATAAAATAATTAATATTATATCTAATATTATCTCCTAAAATAAGATCGGCAGAAAACTCATCGTTTTTTAACAACAAATTTTTTGATGTAAAATTTAAAAGCGTTGAGGTCTTTAAAAGATCGTCATAATGTGCAGAAATATTCAAATATGAAGATACTTCGCTTTCTTTTAACTTCAGTTCAATTCTATCATCATTTAAAAATTTATACTGAATAGTCTTAAAGTTGTTTGTAGCTGCAAGGGCATCCAATCCTTTTGTAAAAGCCTTATAATTAATTGTTTTATCTTTCTTTACTCCAAGCTTACCCAATACAAATCGCTTTGTATAATTTTCTGTACCAATAATATCGAAATCATCAACATCAAAATTCTTAGATTTTAAAGTTGTTATTTTTCTTTTAGCTGTCGTAGGTTTTTTTAGTTGATGCGCAGCTAACTCTTTAAAATAACTTAATTCTTCGTCAGCTACAATTACTCCTTTTTCAATAATTTTATCAACCTCATCAAATGAAACAACCGAATAATTTGAGATATCTGGTTTTAAATACACATCAACTTTCTTCCGCTTCAAATCGATATTATCATACATCTGAAAGCTCACAATTTGCATCAATATTTTTGGAGCTGAGTTTAACTCATCTTTAATACTTAAGTCATCTTGAACATCAACTCCAATAATAATATCTACTTCTTTATCTATCATTTCATCTACAGGGAAATTATTTGCAATAGCACCATCAGCGAATAATTTACCATCTATTTCAACCGGATCTAGTAACGTAGGAAAAGCTCCACTAGCCTTAATCGCCTCTGGCAAAAACCCTTTTTCCAATACTTTTTGATTCCCTGTTTCTAAATCAGTGGCAATACAAAAAAAAGGAATTGGCAATTTCGAAAAATCATCAATATGGTTTACATGTTGTGTTAACTCAGCTAATAAATTAAATACATTTTGCCCTTTAGAAAGAGCTGTAGGGAAACCTACGCTACCTTTAATGATAGGTAACGAAAGTGCATATTTTTCGGTATTTTCTTTTTGATATATCGATTTAGAACTTCTAGGTAAAATATCTTGCATCAGTTCACTGAAATTGTGTGCTTTTGTAATTGAATCTATCTCATTGGCAGTATAACCCGAAGCATATAATGCACCCAAAATCGCGCCCATACTAGTGCCACCAATATAATCGATACGCACACCAGCTTCTTCTAAAACTTTTAGCACACCAATATGCGCAAAACCCTTTGCTCCTCCTCCACTTAAAACCAACCCAACTTTTACATCTTTTTGTATAAGTGTATCATTTTGCCCAAAACAAAAAGTTGTAGTAAATAAAAAAAGTAGCAACCAATTTTTCATGAATCAAATTTGATATAAATGTACTTATTTAGAATTGAAAAAATTAAAAACCTTTGTTGCTTTGTCGTTACCAATAACATTAATTACATCTTCTAGCTGTGCATTTTTAACTCTTTTGGCAGATTTAAAATGTTTTAACAAGCTTTCTATCGTTTGCTTACCAATACCAGGTATCATTTCTAGCTCCGTTTGAATAGCACTTTTACTGCGTTTATTTCTATGAAAAGTAATCGCAAATCGGTGCGCTTCATTACGCAAATACTGAATAATTCTTAGGCTTTCAGATTTTTTATCAAGATACATCGGTATCGAATCGCCTGGATAATAAATTTCTTCTAGACGCTTCGCAATCCCAATGATGGCAATCTTTCCGCGTAGACCTAATACATCTAAACTTTTTAATGACGACGATAATTGCCCTTTACCTCCATCAATAACAATTAATTGCGGCAATTCTTGCCCTTCATCTAATAAACGTTTATAACGTCGATGCACAACCTCTTCCATAGAGCCAAAATCATCAGGCCCAATTACTGTTTTAATATTAAAATTGCGATACTCTTTTTTGCTAGGTTTTCCATTTTTAAAAACAACACAAGATGCTACGGGGTGTGTACCTTGTATATTCGAATTGTCGAAACACTCAATATGCCTTGGTTCTTTTGACAAGCGTAAATCTTTTTGCATTTGTGCCATAATACGGTTGGTATGACGATCTGGGTCAACAATTTTTATTTGCTTAAAACGCTCTTGACGGAAGTACTTCGCATTTCGAATCGACAACTCTACAATTCTTTTTTTATCTCCTAGTTTAGGTATAGTTACCTTAACGGAATCTCCCAAATCGACTTTAAAAGGCACATACAATTCTTTAGATTGTGAATTGAAACGCTGTCGTATTTCTACAATAGAGAGCTCTAATATATCTTTATCAGATTCATCTAATTTCTTTTTAATTTCTACTGTGTGCGATTGAATAATAGCGCCGTTGGCGATTTTAAAAAAGTTGACGTAGGCAAAGCTTTCATCGGATACAATCGAAAACACATCAACATTGGTAATTGACGGATTCACAACCGTAGACTTCACTTGATAATTTGCCAATAAGTCGATTTTTTCTTTGATTTTTTGAGCTTCTTCAAATTCTAATTGTGAAGCAAAACCATGCATCAAATCTTTAAAACGCTGTAAAGAATCTTTAAAATTACCTTTAATAATGTTGCGAATTGCTTTTACATCTTCAAGATAGTCAACTTCTTTTTGTAAACCGTCACAAGCACCTTTACAATTTTTAATATGGTACTCTAAACAAACTTTATACTTATTGCTTTCTATATTTTTTTGCGATAAATCATACGCACATGTCCGTAAAGGATACAATTCTTTTATCAATGACAGCAATGCTTTTGCTGTTCGAACAGAAGTATAAGGTCCAAAATATTCTGAACCATCTTTAATAACTTTTCTTGTTAAAAATATTCTAGGAAAAGCCTCTTTTTTAATACACAACCAAGGATATGTTTTATCATCTTTTAATAAGATGTTATAGCGAGGCTTGTATTTTTTAATTAAGCTATTTTCGAGTAGTAAAGCGTCCGATTCTGTTTCTACAACGATATGTTTTACAGAAGCAATTTTTCTTACCAAGACTTTTGTCTTGCCATACTCGTGATTTTTGGTAAAGTAGGAAGCAACACGTTTCTTTAAGTCCTTGGCCTTCCCTACATAGAGAATAGCATCGTCTTTATCATAATATTGATAAACGCCTGGTGAATTTGGTAATGTTTTAAGCTGTATTTCTAATGAGGTATTTGACACAAAGCGAAGTTAAACATTTAACCTCAGTTCCAAAACTAAGCTTTTGGTTTTTCGTAATGTTGTACCACAACTGGCGGTACAATTTTATGATCTTCTTGTTCTTCTTCTTTTTTAGGAAATACTTTTTTATTAAATACCAATAAAATACCAACACCTGTAGAAATAGCCATATCGGCAATATTAAATACAGGATCGAAAAAAGAAAAATGCCTATCTACAAAAAGTGTAAATAAATCACCACCTACAAGAGGCAACCAATCTGGCCATACAAAACTAATACTAGGTACCCAACTTGGTAATTGCCCATCAACTAACGGAAAATAGAGCATATCGACTACCTTTCCGTGAAATAAAGAACTATAACCACCATCTTCTGGCAAAAATATCGCTAAATGTATCGGAGTGCTTTCTCCAAACAATAATCCATAAAAAACTGAGTCGATAATATTACCTAAAGCGCCAGCAAAAATAAAGGCAATAGATACGATTAATACTTTCGGCGCATTACTTTTAACCGCCGTCCATAACCAATAGCCAATTCCAGTAATGGCAACTAAACGGAAAAGCGTTAAAAACAATTTACCGTTATCACCACCAAACTCAGTGCCCCAAGCCATACCATTATTTTCTAAAAAATGAATACGAAACCAATCTAAACCCAATACTTTTATTTCATCTCCCAATAAAAAATGAGTTTTCATATAGACCTTACTTATTTGGTCTATTAAAAGAATGAGTATGATTATGATTATAGGTTTCTTCATCTATTTTTTAGAGTCCACAAAAATACTACTATTTTTGAGTTGACCTCGTTTTCAGGTTTACTTTTGCATGAATAGTCTTAATCTTTAACACATTATTAGCATTTTTAAAGATTCCGTTAAGTGAAGTAGCTGTTTCTACAAGCCTTACATCTTTTAAATTAGATACAATTTCGCCTTTATTAGAACTAATAGCTATCAAGGCAGCATTCATATTACAATTTATGTTGCCAGAAAATGATTCAATATTCACTACTCCTTTAAATTGATTGATAGTTACTTCACCCGAATTTAAATGCAACTCTAAGTTGCCATAGAAATCATTCGTTTTAAAGTTTCCTTTATCATAGAACAACTGCACATACATATCTTTAGGGATTCGAATCTCATAACTAGGATATATAGGTTGCCCAGCTCTATATTTATTTTTATCAGTTCCTTTTAAGTTAGTTGCATTTTTCGAAACAGCTATGCGAATTGTAGTACCATTATCAGTAATTATGGGTGTATTTTGAACATCTGTATTCTTATACAAAACTTCCATTTTGTCAGCGCTTTCATTCATCTTCAATTCTATATACTCTACCGAAGCTAGTTCTATAAGCATTGATTTAGAGGTAGTACTAATTATTTTTTCATCAAATTCTTGAGAAAAAATAGGCAACGATGATAATATTACTATGATGTATAAACTGAATTTCAAAAGAAAAGAGGGTATAAAAAAAGCTCCCGAAAAGGAAGCTTTATTAGTTGTTATTGGCGCATTTTAGCTTCAATACTTAGTGTGGCATGTGGCACCAACTTTAAGCGCTCTTTTTGTATAAGCTTACTTGTCACTCTACAAACGCCATAGGTTTTATTTTCGATACGTAAAATAGCATTTTTTAAATCGCGAATAAATTTTTCTTGACGGATTGCTAACTGAACATTCGCTTCTTTAGACATTGTTTCAGATCCTTCTTCGAACGCTTTAAATGTAGGTGATGTATCCTCAGTACCATTATTACCATCGTTCATATAAGAACTTCTTATCATTGCTAAGTCTTCTTCTGCTTTTGCTATTTTTTCTTCTATTATTTCTCTAAACTGTTGCAAATCTGCATCGGAGTATCTTGTTTTATTTTCAATCATAACTTTTAATTTTTTTCGATTAACAATTCAGTTTTTACATTGTCAAAAGCAACTTCTGTACCGTTTTTAATCTCATCAACTAATACTAATTCATTAGTTAACGTCTCGTTTTTTATATATTCTTCGTTTATACGGACGGCATCATCTACAATTCCGTCTTTTTTAATACTCAATTTTATTTTATCGGTTACAGCTAACCCTGTTTCTTTACGCAAATTCTGAATTCTATTTACCAATTCTCTTGCAACACCTTCTTTTCTTAATTCATTAGTTATAGTAACGTCTAAAGCAACTGTTAAATTGCCCTGATTAGCAACTAACCAACCTTCAATATCTTGAGAAGAAATCTCCACTTCCTCAAGGAGCAATATAATATTTTCACCATTAATTTCAATGGCTATTTTACCCTCTTTTTCTATTTTGTTAATATCTTTTTGAGTAAGCTTTTGAACCTCAACAGCTACTAATCGCATGTTTTTACCAAATTTAGGTCCTAAAACCTTAAAATTGGGCTTGATATTCTTCACCAAAATACCTGAAGCATCATCGATTAACTCAATTTCTTTAACGTTTACCTCGGCAATAATTAAATTAGCCACAGCTTCTATATCTTCTCTATCTTGAACATCCAATACAGGAATCATAATACGCTGTAAAGGCTGACGTACTTTAATCATTTCTTTTTTACGCAATGACAATACCATCGATGAAATTGCCTGTGCTTTTTGCATTTTACGTTCTAATGAAACGTCTATCAACGCTTTTTCGTATGTTGGGAAATCAGTTAAATGAACCGATTCTATAGTTTTTTTAGATGAAGTAGCTGTTAAATCTCTATACAATTGATCCATGAAAAATGGTGCAATTGGCGAACCTAACTTTGCTACTGTTATCAAACATGTATACAATGTTTGATACGCCGAAATTTTATCTTGCCCGTATTCTCCTTTCCAGAAACGTCTTCTGCTTAAACGAACAAACCAATTACTTAAGTTCTCGGTTACAAAATATTGAATAGCTCTTGCAACTTTCGTAGGTTCATAATCGTCATAAAACAATTCTACATTTTTAGTTAGTGTATTTAATTCAGATAATATCCAACGGTCTATTTCGGGACGTTCTTCAATAGGAATATCCGCTTCAGCGTATACAAAATTATCTATATTAGCATACAAGGTAAAGAACGAATACGTGTTGTATAACGTACCAAAAAATTTACGTCGTACCTCATCAATACCTGCAATATCAAATTTTAGATTATCCCATGGATTCGCATTTGAAATCATATACCAACGCGTAGCATCTGGACCGTATTTCTCCATTGTTTTAAACGGATCAACAGCATTCCCTAAACGCTTCGACATCTTTTTACCCTCTTTATCTAATACCAAACCATTCGATACAACATTTTTATAGGCAATAGAATCAAAAACTAAGGTTCCGATGGCGTGTTGTGTGTAAAACCAACCTCTGGTTTGATCGACACCTTCCGCAATAAAATCGGCTGGAAAAAATTTATTTTCGTCGATTAATTCTTTATTTTCAAAGGGATAATGCCATTGTGCATACGGCATAGCACCAGAATCGAACCATACATCTATCAAATCAGATTCACGCTTCATTTCCTTACCAGAAGGAGATACTAACACAACTTGATCTACGATGTTTTTATGTAAATCTATTTTATCATAATTTTCTTCGGTCATATTACCGACTTCAAAATCATTAAAGATGGCTTCTGACATGATACCTGCCTTTACCGAACGCTCCATTTCACTTTTCAACTCTTCTACAGAGCCAATAATAATCTCTTCTCGACCATCTTCAGTCCTCCAGATTGGCAACGGAATTCCCCAAAAACGAGAACGTGATAAGTTCCAGTCATTTGCATTTTTTAACCAGTTACCAAAACGACCTTCGCCTGTTGATTTTGGTTTCCAATTAATCGTTTCATTCAATTCAAACATTCTATCTCTCTTATCTGAAACTTTGATAAACCAAGAATCTAATGGATAATATAGAATTGGCTTGTCAGTTCGCCAACAATTAGGGTAACTATGTTTGTATTTTTCTACCTTAAAGGCTTTGTTTTCTTCTTTTAACTTTATAGCAAGCTCAACATCTACTGAGCGCTCTGGAGCCTCACCATCATTATAATATTCATTTTTGACGTATTTACCTGCAAATTCGGCCATTTCTGGTCTGAATTTACCCTGTAAATCAACTAAAGGAACTAAATTATCATCGGCATCTTTTACTAATAATGGTGGCACCTCAGGAGTTGCTTGCTTTGCAACCAATGCATCATCTGCCCCAAAAGTTGGTGCAGTGTGTACGATACCTGTACCATCTTCGGTAGTTACAAAATCTCCAGATATAACTCTAAAAGCATTTTCAGGATTATCATGAGGTAACGCGTAGTTTAATAATTGCTCGTAACGAATTCCGATAAGGGCTGCGCCTTTAAATTCTTTTACAACATAAAACGGAATCGTTTTATCACCACTGCCATATGCTAATAAATCAGATTTACTTTCTACTTGGTTAAACTTACCTGCAAATTGCTTTCCGACAAGGTTCTTAGCCAACACTACATTCATAGGTTTAAATGTGTATTGGTTGTACGTTTCTACCAGTACATAATCAATTTTATTACCAACAGTTAAAGCTGTATTGCTTGGAAGCGTCCATGGCGTGGTTGTCCAAGCCAAGAAAAAGATATCGCCTTCGTTTTGTAAAAAATCTGGCAACGTATTTTCTATCGCTTTAAACTGAGCAACTACAGTGGTATCAGTAATATCTTGATAGGTACCCGGCTGATTTAACTCGTGCGAACTCAAACCTGTACCTGCTTTTGGCGAATATGGCTGAATTGAATAGCCTTTGTATAACAGGTCTTTTTTATAAATCTGCTTCAATAACCACCAAACTGACTCAATATATTTAGGTTTATAGGTAATATACGGATCCTTCATGTCTACCCAATGCCCCATCTTTCTTGTCAACTCTTCCCAAACATCGGTGTAACGCATCACAGCTTTTTTACAAGCTTCATTATATTCTTCTATAGAAATTTTTTTACCGATATCTTCTTTGGTGATACCTAGTTCCTTTTCTACACCGAGTTCAATAGGCAAACCATGTGTATCCCAACCAGCTTTACGCTTTACTTGATATCCTTGTAAGGTTTTATAGCGGCAAAAAATATCTTTGATAGCACGACCCATTACGTGATGAATACCAGGTAAACCATTTGCTGAGGGTGGCCCTTCGAAAAACACAAACGGCTTGTTTTCATCTCGCGATGTAATACTTTTATTGAATATGTCATTTTCTTCCCAAAACTGTAGGGTTTCATCAGCTACCTGTGCAAGGTTTAATCCTTTATATTCTCTGTATTTTTTACTCATTATATACCTCAAAATTCTATTGATGTGCGAAATTACATATTTTATTGAAACTAACCTTTATAGCATAAAAAAAAGCGCTTATATGAGCGCTTTTTTGTTCTTTATATTGATAATTTGCTTTTATTCTTTTTTAACAACTATAAATTCGGTTCGTTTATTCTCTTTATGTTGTAATTCAGTACACTTTACATTATTTGAACATTCATTCAATAATTTCTTTTCACCGAACCCTTGACCTGAAATTCTGGTAGCTTCTATACCTTGATTAATTAAATAGTTTACTGTTGTTTGCGCTCTTCTAATGGATAACACTAAATTTAGTGCGTCTGGACCTCTAGCATCAGTATGTGCTCCAAAATCAATGACCATATTTGGATATTTTCTCATTAAACGAATAACTTTGCCTAGCGTTTTTTCTGATTCTTTTTTAATTTCAGCTTTGTTCAATTCGAAAGTGATATTGTCAACATTTAATAGCTCAACACCATTTCTGGTAACAAATTCTTTTTCATCGAGTAGTACTTCGAGATCATTCTCATATCCATTTGCATTCGACGTTCTAATAGCCGTATTTGTTGGAAAGAATCCATTTTTTGTAACTTCTATTCTATAATCGACAGCACAATCTAATCCGAAATAGAAAGTACCATCCGCCAAGGTGGAAACTGTTCTTACTTTTTCGCCTTTACTGTCTAGTAAAGTTACTAAGGCATTTTTTAAAGCAACACCCGTTAATTTATCTTTTACAACACCCGCAACTGACTGGTCACATAAGGTAATTGTTGTTTTTTGAACGAATGTATAAATATCATCATCACCTTCACCACCTTCTCTATTTGAAGAAAAATAGCCTTGAAGTTTTTCGCTATTAATGATAAAAGAAAAATCATCTGCTTCACTATTAATTGTAGTTCCTAAGTTGATAGGCTCAGGTATTGAACCATCTAACTTCGTTACATAGATATCTAAACCACCTTCGCCTCCTTTTCTGTTAGACGAAAAGTAGATTAAATCACCATCTATATACGGTGTGTATTCTTTATATGGAGAATTTACTGTTGGCCCTAAATTGATAGGCTTACCATAATAACCTTTTTTTACATCTACATAAAATATGTCTTTATCACCTAACGTACCTGGCATATCAGACACAAAATAAATACGTTCACCATCTCTACTAATAAAAGGATGCCCGGCATCGTGTCCATCACTATTAAACGGTAGGTTCTCTAAGTTTGTCCATTCACCATTTTCTGTAATTGTGGCTTTGAATATTTTAACACTCTTCGATTTTATTCTTTTATTTACCTTGTCGTTTGAAGTAAAATAGACTTGTTTTAAGTCGCTAGAAAAACTTACAAAGGCATCGTGGTATTTGGTATTTACCTTTTCGGAAAAAGGTCTTACGTTTTTAACTTCACCGCTTGATGTTAAATCACCAATATATAAATCTAAAAAAGGTTGCTTGTTACCTCGCCAAACTTTATTGTTGATGCCTGGCTTTTTTCTTGTTGATGAAAAAACAATTTTTTCACCCATAAAGGTAGAACCAAAGTCAGAATACTTTGAATTCGCATCAATACTTTTAATGCTATACTCTGCTGCCATAATAGAATCAGCTCGCTCTATTTGAGCGGAAAGTAGCAAACCATTTAGTAATAGTAGTAGGGAGAGTAATAATCGTTTCATTAGTTGTTTTTCTTTATACAAAGCAAATGCCATACCAAAATGGCAAATTATTTATTCACTCGTTTACATTTTCACAATTACAAACTCAGCTCTACGGTTGATTGCGCGTTCTTTATCAGTACATTCTTTTTCATTCGTACAATCATTTATTAGCACTGTTTCTCCGTACCCTTTACCTGATATTCTAGACCTACTAATTCCTTTACTTACAATAAAATCAATCGCTCTTTTCGCACGCCTATCTGACATCCATTGGTTATATTCAGATTCACCTTTAGCATCTGCATGAGCAGCACAATCAATGATTATCTTAGGGTTCTTTTTCATCATATTGACTATTTTTTGCAATTCATTTTTAGCCTTTTGATTTAGCCAAGAAGATTCATAATCAAAATAGATTGGAGCAATTTTTACGGTTTGCTGATTAATATCCTTTCTAACTATTTTATCTGGAACTACCTCTTCCTTAACTACCTCTTGATGAACTTGTGGTTCCTCTATTTTTTCAACAACTACTTTAGGCGTCACTGCCGGCACAACAATTTCTGCTTTAGCGACACTATCTATAGCCTTCGCATTTGCTTCGCTATCCGTAACAAAATCTATATCCCCTTTATCTAATAAAATAATTAATTTTAATTCTCTTTTATCCTCATTCGTGGATGTAAACGTTTTCGACTCAGCTGTATAATCTTCTTGTATACCTTTTATTTTATAAGCAGTTTCACATTTAATAGTAAATGAAAAAGAGCCATCTTCTTTGATGGTTTGCGTTGCTACAATAGTACCAGAACCATCAGTCAAAATGACCTCAGCACCAACCAGTACATCAGTCGAAATTCCGTCTCGCACTTCACCTGTTACGGTTTGTGTACATTCAACTTCTGTTTGCCCAAAAGTCGTTAAACTAGCACATATTAATAAAACTATGAGTGAAAATTGCTTCATATCTTTTAGGTTTCAATGTAGTATCAAATATAGGTCTTTTGCTTTAAAATAAAAACCTATGAAATTAACGCAAAAAACCGCTCTAAATTATTAGAACGGTTTCATTTATTAATGATGCTAAATTAACCATGAGATGCTTAGACTACGCTCAGCATGACAGGGTATTTTATTTGTACACTTCTTTTACGAAATCATCAAATGAAACCTCTTTGGCTTTTAGCTTCACATTTTCTTTATAGAAGTTTAATAATTTTTGACTCATTAATTGCTCAGACAATCGTTTTACTTCATCTTGATTTCCTAATATTCTCTCTGCAATTTCGTCTAATTCTTTCTCTTCTGGATTTGCATTACCATACTGTGCCATTTGACTTTTAATAAAGCCTTTTGCAAACTCTTTTAACTCTTCGAGAGTTACTTGTAAATTATTGTCTTTACTTATTTTACCTTCAATTAACTGATAGCGCAACCCTTTTTCTGAACGGTTATATTCTTCGGCAGCTTCTTCCTCTGATAATTGTTTTTCACCACCTACTGCTAACCATTTTTGCAAGAATTCTGCTGGTAAGTCGAACTTTGTATTTTCAATTAAACTTTCAGTAACTGCATTCAACAATTGCTGGTCTGTTTGCTGCTCGAATTGTTTTTCTGCATCTTCTTTAAGACGAGCTAAAAAGTCTTTCTTTGTTTTTACAACATCCTTCCCAAATAATTTATCAAATAATTCTTGATCTAATGTTGCAGGGTCAGTAGTAGAAGTTTCTTCTAATGTAAACTGTACTTCGATAGCTAATCCGTGAGCATCATCATGCGAAACGCCCAAATGATTTTCTAATAAGTGATCGTCATTAAACAATCCTTTCGTTTTTAAAGTAATGACATCACCAGCCTTCGCACCCAAAAATTTCTTTTGATTCGTCTTCCCTTTTATAACATCTAACTTAAAAGTCGACTTCTTTTCAATTTCTTTCTCTTCATTAACAAAAGTACCCGTAAGATTTGCGCCTTCTATAACTTCGCTTTGAGAGATCATCTTACCATAGCGATCTTGAATATTAGCAACTTGGTCGTCTAACATTTTTTTATCAGCAACAACCTTATATTGAATGATCGCTTTTTTAGGCTGCAAGTTTACTTCAAACTCGGGAGTTAACCCTAGTTCGAATTCAAAAGAAAATTGATCAGCTTCCCAAGAAAAATCTTCTTGCATTTTAGGTAATGGATTTCCTAAAATATCTAGCTTTTCTTCTACTAAGAATTTACTCAACGAGTCTTGTAATAATTTGTTCACCTCGTCAATCAATACTGGTTTTTCGTATTGCTTCTTAACCAAACTCATTGGCACATGTCCCTTTCTAAAACCTGGAATATTCGCTTTTTTACGATAATCTTGTAAAACTTCGGTTACTTTAACTTGATAATCGTCTTGCGTAATATCAATTTTTACAACCGCGTTTAATGCGTCAATATTTTCTTTAGTAATATTCATCTCTACTTATTTTCTTTATAATGTGCTGATTACTATCAACTTTTGAGGGCGCAAAATTAATAAATTTATTATAAATAGCCCCTTATTTTATTATTGTTTTTTCTCTCTGATATTAATCCTCTCATTATCAGTTGTTATTACATTTTTTTATAACAAGGGTAGAAATGTTTTAATAGCAATGTGGATGCATTTTTTATTTAATTTTTCCCTCCTGATTGTTATCATTGATTTGCTGCAGTTATTGATCTATTTATCAGCCGGCTATTTGTTCTTAGCCATCTTACTGATAATAACCCAAAAGAAAGAACTATTGGGCATCCGGAAATGCATCCCGATTCTACCTGATGTTCCAGTTTGATTTTTAAGGGCTGGAGATTTCCATATTAAACCTATATATCGACTCCCTATTTCTCTTTAGTAACAAGGCTTGAGCAAACCAGTTGGTTTTTGTTAATTGGATTGAAAATTGGGCATATTATCAGATTTTTCCTTGTGTCCACTCAATTTCGTAGATTTGAGAAAGAAGATGAAACCTTACCGCTTCATAGGGATTGCAGGAATTATCCTGCTGCTTTCTGTTTCAGGACTCACCTGGGGTCAAAACCGTCAGTTCAGTCACTATAAAGTGTCGGATGGGTTATCACAGAGCGAGATTCTTTGCATTTTCCAGGATTCGGAAGGGTACATGTGGTTCGGAACGCAGAACGGACTAAATAAGTTTGATGGCTATTCATTTGAACATTTCTTTAACGACCCGGCCGATACCACCACTATCTCCAGCAACTGGATTTTTGATATCGCAGAAGATGCAGACGGTAATATATGGGTTGGGACCAAAGGAGGGCTCAACAAGTATGATAAACGCACGGGGCGCTTTACCGCCCTAACCCTTTCAGGAAGCACAGGGACATCGCAGGATAATTTTACCTATGGACTGGCGATAGATGAAACCACGGTTTATATCAACCACTCTCCCACCCTATCTTTATTAAATTACCAAACAGGTGAGATAAAATCTTTCCAGAGTACCATTGAGATGGGGGGTGCATTATATGACAAGGGCTTCCCGATAATTAAAGGACAAGATGGTCTTATCTGGATCGGTTCGGTGAATGGACTTTGCAACTTTAATTTACAACTGGAACAGTTTAACTACTTCCAGGCCGGAGTGTCAGGAAACCATTCCATTACAAATGAACATATCACCTCCCTGCTGGAAGATCAGAATGGGAATATCCTTATCGGAACTGAAAGTGGACTGAATATCTACGACCCCCAATCAGTAAGTATGGTCCGTCTGCTTCACGATCCCTCAGATCCAAATAGTCTGAGCCATAACTACATTCAGTCCATGATCCAGGACCAACGGGGAGATATATGGATCGGAACAGACGGAGGCGGACTGAACCAGGTGTCCGGATTAACTCCTTATTCGCAGGGGGATTTTACCCACTTCAGAAACCTGGCAGATAACAACAATTTCATTGCACACGACATTGTAATCTCCCTTTATGAGGATGAGTCACAGAACCTCTGGATAGGCACCCTGGCAGGGGTGGATAAGACCGATCTGAAGAAGAAGAACATTCATACCTATCAGAAATCGGACAGTCCCAATGCCCTGGATCTGCTCGATAATGTGATCGCCTCCATCTATGAAGATGAGGAAGGGAAACTCTGGGTGGGCACCTGGGGGAAGGGAATGAGTATCATAGACCGAAAAACCAATGAATCTGCCCACTACCTGGCGGATCTGACAGGAGAAAATCACATTCCGGAAAACCATGTGCATGTGATTTTTAGCGACAGCCAATCCAGGGTTTGGTTGGGCACCAGGAATGGGGTGAGCATACTGGACAGATCGGTGAATAGGTTTATCCCCGTGGAGGAGTATTTCAATGCACCCAGTTTTAACTATTTTACCAACAACAGGGTCTATTGTATTATTGAGACCTCGGACCACAGGTTCTGGATCGGTACGGGAAACGGAATTTGCATTCTTGATACACAAACAAAGGAGCGAACGATCCTGCAGGAAGGAGAGAACGGACCGTTGAGCTTGAGCCGGAACCTGATATACTCCCTGCTTGAAGACCGCGACGGGCAGATCTGGATAGCTACCTCCAACGGATTGGACAGGTATGACCCATCCACCCAGCAGATCTACCACTATGAAAGCGATCCGGAATCGGAAAACAGCCTGGTGGACAACTACACCATTTCACTGTGTGAAGATACCCGGGGTTTTATCTGGATCGGAACCAGTGGGGGAATCAGTATGTTCAACAAAACCGATTCCACTTTCACTAATTTTACAACCTTAGACGGTTTACCTAGCAACATCATTTACGATATCATCAGGGATGGAAACGACAACCTCTGGTTTACCACTGGATCGGGACTGGTCATGAATAACCCGGCCATTATAGCCTGGGAGAATTTCATCGTGGTGGATGAGCTGCTTGGAAAGGAGTTCAATATAAAAGCTGTATTCAAAAGTGACAATGGGGAGCTCTATTTCGGGGCCATAGACGGGCTGGTCTCCTTTCATCCCGATTCACTCTCCGGCAACAACTATATCCCACCGGTGCGAATCACCTCCATGGTGAAGGAGAACGATAAATTCAGTCAACAACTCAATGTCCATACTTCTAAGATCGATCTTTCGTATAAGGATTATTCCCTGATTATTGAGTTCTCGGCCCTGGATTTCACCGATCCTTCCCGTAACAGATATTCCTATAGAATGGAGGGGATCTCCGACCAATGGATTGAGATCGGTACCCGGCGCTTTGTTCCTTTTACCAATCTGCCCCCGGGTTCCTACACCTTTCGGGTGATTGGAACCAATAGCGATGGGGTCTGGAACCGACAGGGAGCCACACTTGAGATTACCATTCATCCCCCCTGGTGGAGAAGCATGGCCGCTTATGTGGTCTATTTCACGCTTCTGATTGTAGTAATTGCAGTCATTATCAAATGGAGAGAACGAAGCCTGGTACGGGAGAAGAGAATTCTTGAGGAGAAGATCAGTGAACGCACCGCTGAAATTGCCAACAAGAACAGGTCCCTGGAGCAACAAAAGGATGAACTAAATGAACTGAATGCCATGAAGGATACCTTCTTTTCCATACTGGCACACGACCTTAAAAATCCTTTCTCCAGTCTTT
>RCNE010000045.1_pt1 | contig 49567 bp, 46 predicted proteins | sample 2041361 | NCBI WGS metagenome assembly RCNE01 (sample SAMN09708229, study PRJNA481090) | Marine sediment metagenome, whole genome shotgun sequencing project. | reverse complement strand
CCTCCCGCCATGTTCGATTTCCATAGCACCGCTTCATTCTTCGACATGCTTGAAGAGGTAATGGAGTCACTGGCCAATCTATATGGCGAAGATGCCGTAGAGCTGGAATTCGTCAAGATCATAGTCTCGAAAAAAACCGATAGACAAGCACAGGAGTTCGTAAATGATCTGATGAAAAAGACATTCGGGAACAACGTGCTGAAAAACGCCTTTGTGCAGTCCGCTGAAATTGACAATGCTTCCAGCTCCTGGAGAACGGTTTATGACTTGCCGCGAGCAACATCATCGCACCAGACATACAAGCGCTGCATTGAAAATTTAAACGCTGTTTTCGGAGAAGTGGAAGGCTTGATACAGACAGTCTGGACAGCCAGAGAAACTCAAAAGACCCTGTCAACGGCTATGCCAGACTTCACCCATGAAACAACAGTGGAAGAGCCAGTCATCTAGAATTTGTCGATCGACAAATTCTATAACTCTCTGTTTTTAAAGGTAATACTATGATTAAAGACAAAAAAAACGCTTTTGCCAAAAGAGCAGCGCAGATCGATGCGTTGGACAGCGGCGATCGGAGCGATCAGACACTTAAGAAAGCTCATAGCAATGTACTGGCTCAGCGCAAAGAAATTATCGCTACGGTGCAAGGCAAATCACGCACCGTCAAACACATTCTTTGGGACCCCAAGAGAATTTCACTATGGCACGGCCACAATCGCGACTATGGAGCGCTATCGGAAGCTCGATGTAGTGATCTCATTAGCCGGTTTAGGCAAGACGGTCAAAAGTTACCTGCCATTGTCAGAAAGGTCGAGTCATCCACCCAATACGACTACGAAATCATCTGCGGAGCGCGACGGCACTGGACTGCAACATTCCTCAAAAGAGACCTACTGATAGAAGTGCAAAACCTCGATGACCGGGAAGCTTTCCTGCTCCAAGATATCGAGAACAGAGACCGTGAAGATATCTGCGATTACGAGCGGGCTCGTGACTATGCCAAGGCGCTGCCCATTCACTTTGGTGGGAAGAGGGCCCGCATGTCCGAAGAGCTACAAATCGACAACGGGTATTTCTCACGCCTTTTGGCGTTGGCAGATCTGCCGGAAGAAATAGTCGGGGCGTATTCAGACATCAGACATCTTGTAGTCGAGCACATGAAAACCTACTCGAAAATCTTGAAGGACGATAAATTGAAGAGCCGCGTAATTGCTGCTGCTGCAACACTCAAAGGTAAAGGCTTGACCGGACCACAGGTAGTGAAGGAACTGAGAAATGCTGCAGAACCTAAAACCAAAACCAAGGATGCGTGTGAGTTCACCGTCAAACGGGGCAGGGCTGGTGACTACACCATAAAAATCAAACCTGGAAAGAACCGTGTATCAACGATCGACAGCATCAAAGCTGAATTGGCTGCTTTCATACAGCAACTCGAAGCTGAATTGAAAAAAAGTACACGCATAGCCCCAGCCACCTCCGATGTTGTCGATGACCCTGTGGATAACGTTTGAACTTACAGCCCAATATGTGGATAAGTCGCTGCTTCAGGGGCATTAATCCACGTGAAAGCGCGGAAAAAAGGCGTGAACATGCGGATAGAACGTCATGAAAGCGCGGAAAACCCACGTGGGTCCACGGACAACACGCGTGAAACCGCGGAAAGCTGAATATGATTACTAGAATAAAAACAACAAGATAAGAAGAATAAATGGAGACGTAACACGTACTAACTCCTTTCTAACTCCCTAATTAATTCAAATAATAACAAGGGTCACAAAAAGGCAGATCTGTACAAATATTGATCACCTAGGCATCTGTACATGAGTGTTGAGTCCAAACCAGTTCTAAAACAGGTTAAAACGTGCCACGTGGCACACTTTTCTGGCAATCAACCCAAGATACTCAAGCGAGCAGGGCCTCGTGAAACAGCAACATGTATCAAACAATCTTATTATCTGTTCGCAAGTCACGCTATGCCTTGCTCGTGACACGCAAGTAGACGTCTGCTTCAAGTACTGTAAAATGTGCCACATGGCACACTATTCATCAGTAACCCAAATACCGGTCGAGCAGATTAGACCTCACAAAAGTATCAAGGCAAGACAAGCCGATATCCCTATCCAATACCTCGCAGACTGCAAGGCAGCTGGTGCAATTATCGAGCCGTCCATTTGCACAGTCGAAAGCGACGACAACAGATACACGCTCATGAGCCATCCTTGGGGTTGGCATGCGGCTCAACTGCTGATGTATCCAACCATCCCTGTAATAGCGTTGGCAGGCGATCACAGCTCGTATAAGCCGTTTCTAGCCATGGATACTGACAATGACTTGGTCAGTTGGTCAGAAGAGCTCTACGGTGTTCTAAAGCATCAGGGGATGTCAGTAACAAAGCTGGCAAACAAGTTAGGCATGAACAGATCCACCTTGTCTCACACCCTGCAATTTCGCAAACTGAATGTTAGGTGCGTGGACGCCTTACGGCGTCAGTTGATCAATAAGGGACACGCAAAAAGACTTGCTTACCTGGATCCGCAGAAGCAACTTGCTGCTCTTGAATGGCTACTGACTCAGGAATCAATACCTACGGTCGATGAGTTTCAGATTCACCTCAAATCATCTGCAGTAAAAGCTGTCTCAGCCGAAGCCGTAGTTGATGTTCAGACAGTCAGTACTGCACGCAAGGACCCAGACATACTCAAATACGAACAACGCATCAGTGAGCATTTCGGTTGCAAGGCTGAGCTGATCGACGGCAAGCTATCATTGGACTACTGTTCCAATCTTGACGTTCTTGAAGGCATATTGGAAAAATCAAACTTTCAATAAGAATCACGTGAATGCGCGGATTAATGGGAATTAGTCCATATAAATCAATGTGATAGAGATACGTGAATTCGCGGAAAAACGAAACCTACTATATGCGTTACTGCATAATTAATTAACAATATCAAAGACTTGCGGATTGTCGAATCGAAGTGTTCTGACATGATATCAATCCTACAATCGCTGAATTTTCCGCGAAATCACGTATCTGGTAACTAATTGTATTCAAAGAAAAATAACGAATAACTTACCCCGTGAGGCTATAAACGCTAGTCGCGAATCCGCGAAATCACGTTTATAAGCAACCAAATACTGGAATCATCGATGTTGGCCCGGCATACAAATGGTGCCCAAAACGGTGATTATGCGAGGTGCATAACTGGTGGCTAGTACCAGTAGGACGCTTGCGAAACTTATGCTTATGCGGGTTGCATAAATGAATAACGAAGATACACAGGCCAGTCAATGTGAGTTGAAGAGGGACGGGGTAGTGAGTGAGAAGCTATATTTCGAATGCTTGCAGATCGAAAAGTCAGTGTGCAACTTCTTAGAAGTTCTCCAGCATCAGATTGTCTTGCGTAGCATCAGTAACCGATACACTGCTCTATCTGGATAGCCAACGGTGGATGTGCCATCTTCGACCTACTGCATCGTGATGATTGACGGAAGGCCCAGAAAAAGATCTTCGCAGCATAGACGCAGAAGTATTGCGTCATCATGATTGCTGACCTACCGTGATGATGCTGGCACAGGCGCTCATCTGAGTAAGCGTGAACGGGTAAATAGTAGAAGCACGCATGGATGTCGTCGTAGTCATCAGGCAGGAACCCACTTTTATGCGCCCCGCATAAATTGGATGGGCATCGGTAAACGGTAGGAAAATGACCAGGTGAATGGTGCAATCAGTCAGGGTGAGCGTGGTAGCAAAGGAACCTTGCTAAATACTCGAAATCGCAGTAGCACCGAAAAGCGATACCAGTACTCCGAGCATGTGGCTCATTTGCTCGATTCATACCGAGTCCTCTCAATTGGCGTTTGGCATTATGCCAGGCGCATAACTTAGTAACGCTGGGTCATTTCAACAGGTGTCGCCACCGCAGAGGGTTGATGGTAGATCGGAAGAAATGAAGAAGCTCATTGGCTCAGATCATCGGGTGACGGACGTTGCTTTTTGGCTCATACCTCATACTGAGCAAGTAATGAATCGAGCTCGTATTTGACGTCATCGGCGAACGATTTTGTGAAGATCCACGCTAGCTACCAGTTGACTCAGTAGGCCCGGTGTCATCTGAAGTCTGGTACGGAGGTGTCGTCTGCCGCTTTACACCAGCAGGTATTTCCCAGCTCATTCGGCTTCGCCACAGAGCGTTTTTTCCCTGTTTGCAGCTGATGCGGGATTAATGCGGCAAGTCGTACCAGACGCGAGATGGTCTATACTTCCCGAATAGCTGAACCGGGAGAGTGTAATGGATCTTACGCTCGTGCAGAAGAAACCAGGCGACGTCGCAGCCATGTACGACGCCCTGAAAGGCATGCTTTCGCCGGAGACCGTTTGCCGCTCTGAAATCCTTGCGATGAATCCCCTTGGACCTCGCCATGCAGATCGCTGGCAAGTTCATCGGTCCCACCAGCGCAGTCGCGGCGTTCATCCTCGACGTTTTCTGGAAAGTCGCCAAGTCAGGTGGTGGCAGCGGGGCGGGCGGCACGATCAAGGCTAAGATATGCGAAATTGTAACGGAGCTCGGCAAGAATCTCGAAGCTTCGATCTCCGCAGTGGAGGCGTGCGATAAGCAGATCCTCGTCGATTGGGGCAATCTTGAAACCTTCGGGCGCCTGGTAGACGACGGCACGCTCGTTTGGCCCCCGGATGCAAAAAACATCCGCCGTGCCCACACCAAAGGGTTTCACCTCGTATGCCTGAAATCGCTGATGGAGCTGAAATCCAAGCTCGAAACCACCAAGTCACATTTCGAAGAAAACACCTGGGGTGTGGTCTGCCGGCAAACCTTCACCAAAAAGAAAGGCGCACGGCATTTCGACGAGAAGTCGGGCATTCTCTATGAAGCGACCGGTGAGAAAGGTTGCGGCAACTATCCCATCACGCTGCGCTTTCTGGGCACACTTCACCGCGACTACAGGGAGGAATACGGATGGATCGACCATCCCAAACCGGCGAAGGCCTCGCTCGCCGTTAAACTCTTCGGCACCAACGATGCGGACGCCGTCGATCCGCAATTAGGAATAAATATCAATTTCCTGGAATCGAAAAAGCACCGCAAAGGGTGGAGCATTGCCTACGCCTGGATGCAGGACCATCACACCGTGTGAATACGCAACCGGCTTTAGCCGGTTGCGGCAGAACGCAAGTGCACCTGGCATACGGTGTAGCCAGGTGACGTTTAGTCTTAACCCTGCGGTAGTACGTTTTCGATGCCATTCAATCGAGTGGTGAGGGCTGCGATAGTGGCGCAAGCAATTTTCATCTCAGAGTTCAAATCAAGCCGTTGAAGCTCGAACTGCCGAATGCACTCGACAATCGCCTCAGACAACTCAGTTAGTACTTCTGCGCCATCATCAGTACCGAATAGATCGATATATCGTTGAACTCCGAATCTCTTTTGCGTGGTGCGCCACATCAACCTGGGGTAGCCCTGACTCTTTAAAGTCAGAGATAAAGCCGGTGAAGTGAACGTGTTGTCCCATGTTCGGATAAGGCCTCGCATGGCGTTAGCCGTTGCAATCTTCTGATCTTGGTTTTGCTCCAAGATCTTCGAAGCTTCCCTCTTACCTTTAAAAGATCTTTTAAAAGAGGCAATTTCAGTTGGTGTCTCAGTCACTAGGAATAGCAGTCACTAGATATTTAAGATTGACGAACTTTGAACTGTGCGCGTAGCTCCGGCTGGAGTTTTCCAGAAAGTATTTCGGCGGGTAATGCACCGCGTTCTTCGATCACCACTTGGGCTTCATCTGTCATCTTATTGAGGTCGTCTCGCGTTATTTCAGACCATGTGTACTTCGTGGATTCCAAAAACAGACGACGCAATTTCCTACCCGCATCAGCTACATGTTTTGTCCAGCCCGGTTGGTCCAGCCTGCGAACATGTTGCGCGTCTAGCCCATATTGCATGATCTGATCATAGTCGGCGAGAAGATCAGCTCCGCGCCAACCGTATCCCGAAGCGATGCTCAAATTGAAAGTCTGTGGTTTTTTTGAGCCTTGGGAGTTAATTACGGGCCGACGTCGTGATGGTTGAGTAAGTAGGCCCTCAAGGTATGTCAAGGTCTCTTCGTACTGAGCAGCACACTCGGTCATCAGCTTTTCTATCCTCAACAATTTCGCATCGGCGTACGGATCGCCATCTAATGAGTAGTTGCTGATTCTATTCATGTTCGCAATAAATCTAACCAGGCCAACAATAGGCGATTTCTCACCATTGCCCATACGCCCGTGAAACATTTGATGCCCACTTTTGGTATGAAGCTCAATGACGCCAGTGCGGACGACCTGTCCTGGCGAACGCGCTGTGTCTCTTGGCGGCACTATCTTATCCGCGGAATCTACTCGAGCCTGATCTCTCGCATCTGTGGCCTCCTTGTGGCGTACAGGCTTATCAATTGTTGTCGGGTCTCCAGGAGAGACTTCAGCGGTGGCAAGATCAGTCATGCGGCAACTCCAGATCGTATGGAATGTGAATTGGTGTATGAAGTCCAAGTGCTCTTCAGCAGCCCAGTTTCCTTCTTGGTCATAGAATCAGGCGGAATATCAACAGTCATAAGAATCATGTAATTCCATGCTCGCACCATGGAGCATCCGATCTCCTCGACTGTTGATATCAACCGGGCATCGAAATCCATCCCAGCGTGCTTAACCCATGTACGATTAAAGGCGTCACGCTCCTTCATCGACAGAGCCTTTGGTCGCCCGATAGACTTAGGCACATCGTAAGCAGCGCGCAGCTCTCTATAAGTAGAGCGTGACACTCCGTACAATAATTCAACCATGTGGATGCTAGCGCCATGCTTAACCGCCTCGATCACTAGCCTTTCCTTGGCTACCGAGCGCCACGATTGCTCAAGCTTTAGACTGATAATGTCCGAGCAAAAAGTGATGTTAGCTACTGGTTGAGGTAGTGAGACCAAACCCGTGTAGAGACCGATTGGCGTGCGCCGTAGACGTGCGGCCAAAGTAGGGCTCATTCCTAGATCACGCAAAAATCTCTCGTTGGAGCTCTTTCGTGTTTTCATCACCAACTTCAAAGCCGCATGGTTGAGGTGTTCGTAGCGCGATTTGTGGATAGAGGGTACCGATATCACGCCAGAATTGTCGTCGAGGTATGTCTCTATGAGAGCCGCGTCGAAGGACACATTGACTAACGGGTGATTTGATTTGATCAAGAGCTCTCGCTGAGCAAATGAGGCCTTGCAAACAATTTCCGCAAGTTCCGGGCTAATACCGTGTCGAGTGAGAGCCGAATCATCACTGATCGCCGCAGTCTTCGTGACATAGGTAATCGCAGCATCATTCAAGTCTTCGTACTGACCTACGCGTTGAAACACCATATTTATTGTCCTCTTCTTGAGCGCTTGGTTGAGGCGCATAGGTCCAATGCAATCTGCTCGAGCTGTGCAAGATTCAGGTGTAATGACTTTTGAGATGCATCTGCCACGTGGGCGGCGACGATCATCGCCCTGTGCGTCGCCGAAATAACGAGGGCGTGCGTGAGGCTCCCAGCGAATGAACCGTCGATGCTGCGTATCTGAGTTGGATCAAGCACCGGCTGTCCGGCCGCAATGTAAGACTGGAGGTACAAACTCAGATAGGCCATGGCTCGTTCTGGGGTTTGAGCGGCATCGATGGGCTGGGCTGGCGAAATAGCGACTGGCAAGCCCGAGTCCGGATCGATTGTATGTTCAATATCGATTTTTTCCGATATAGCCGCAAAGACAATTCTGAATTCATCGATAAGCTTGCTGCGTGTTTTCTTCGACGATTTTGCAGTCTTATTCGCGGCTTTCCCCGCCCCCTGATCAGTATTGCCATGCGTACTTGAAGATCCATCTTCAGGGTTGATATCAAAAATTATCGCTTCAATGTCCTCGACGGGAATGCTGAGCTTCTGCGATAGCTTGGTGTTCATATCGCGCTTGAGTAGGCGCTGCGACGGAGGCGTGTTGAGGGTCTCAGAATCATGCAAGGCAAGAATGTCCCGCCAGGTATTGGTGATGATATCCGTAGCGATCGAACTCATGTCGGACGCGTGACTGGCCTTTGCGATCGAAAGATACTTCTTGTGCAGTGCGATGACCCAACCAAACTCACTTCTTCCGACTGCGCGTTGACCAGGCTTCTCCTGACGGTTCAGGTAGCGCGATAGGGTGTCCTTGTATTCCAGGACTTGTTGGTAGCGCGAAACATGGTCCTGCCGAATAAACCAGCCCGAGTCGCAAACGGCTGAAGCTTTCTCGGACTGGGTGAGCTCCCGCCAGTCAGTATCAGGAAACGCGTCATCCAGGATGTCAGAAAAAGCGATCGCCTTATCAATGAACAGCATCCCACCGCGAAGATCATTCTCACTGACGTGGAAACCGATAGTCTTGCGTTCACTAGTCCACGTTTTTTTACGGCAGACTATTTTGGAGAATCGAGCAATGTTCGCTGTATTGCCCGCCGCAACTGCCTCGTCACGTAACTCTTGGAGAATCTCGAGTCGCGTGTTACCGCCATCCGCAATAATCCACGGCTCACTCGAGGAGCGGCGAGTGACATTTGGCGGGTGCATCAATCCATCATTGAATATCGAGTCCTTGATGTCAGCGTAGCGCGGATTCGGCGAACGACGCGGGTTCAGATTGAAGGGTTTGATATCGTCGATAGACAGCTCTATCAAATCCGCATCGCCGAATTCCTCGCTAACCGGCAACTCCTCATTCTTAACCTGGACACCTCGGCGCCGTATGTCATGTAGAGGATTGCTATCAGTGGCTGATTCAAAGCTCATTGACTGTCTCCATGGGACGAAAAGCGTTGGGTTGTTGATCTAGCGCAATAGCCTGGGCCGGAGGCAGGTGCGTCTTATTCGCTCCTGGCCAATTGGGAAGCACATCCATCAGGTGAGGCGCGAGCTCGTAAACGAGTTTGAGCATTACCGCGAGTGCTGGAGGGGTAGAGCTAGAACGGGTTGTTTCTAGTCGGTGCACTGGAAGGAGGTCGCGCCCAACGTCAGAATACGACTTGAGCTCGGGAATTACGGTCCTGGAAAATGTGATTTTCCCGTCTGAAGAATCGTAGTACTCTTTGCGAAAACCACGCTCAAGATCATCCGCCACATTGGTCCTCTTGCGACGATTCAGCACACATAGCATCGGCGGCGGGGGCGGGACGCCCGACCCCTGTTGTGGCTCAAGGCGTTCAATCATCTCCACCGTGTTGGTCAGAAAATCCGCCGAATTCAGGAAGTCCGGAACTACAGGCGCAAGAATCAGATCGGATCCTCGGATAGCCATCTCTTGCAGGTCGCTATGGCCGATCTTTCCAGAGGTATCAATTATGACGAAATCATAGTCGGTACATATTTTGGATAGAACAGCCTTCAGTCGCCACAAGTTCGAAGCAGAGCGTCGGCAGTAATCTGACAGTCTGGCTGTTGAATCATCGTGAAAAACGATGTCCATGTTGGGGATTTGGGTCGGAGAAATACAGGTCTTCAGATCGATATCATCGTCAATTATGAATTTCGTTAACCCGTGCGGCGAGCGATCTGGCGTGTTGATCAACTTTGTCAGCGTTTTCTGATCATCTGTGTCGATTAAAAGAACGCGCTGATTCATATCTGCGAGAATTCCACCCAAGTTAAAAGACAGGGTCGACTTACCGACCCCGCCCTTAGACTGAGCAATGCAGTAAACCCTTGCTAATCTCGCCATATCGGTTCCTATATCGTCGCGTATCCATTTGCTGCTACAACAGTTGTACCGAAACAATTTGTGCGACTTATGCGTTACAAAACTGACAGAAATTGAAAGTAAAATGCAGATTACGGAAAAAGTATGAAACGTGCTAACAGCAAAAATACTCAATAACTACACCATTACAGACTTTTTATTCTCATTTTTAATAGTTATCAAAACTATCAGATTCGATAAAAATATGCAACACGCAGGAGCAAGGTAAAGTAAGGGTTTGGCGATACCTCGAAAATCCGACGGACATGAAATCAGAAAGGAAAATATGTTGAAGATCGAAGCCGATCGAGGGTCAGCTGTCGTCACAAAAATGATCAAAGATTTCGCGAACGAAGCCAGCAAGTACCTCATGCCACGTATCACGTTCGTCGGTCAGGATTCAAAGTTGGCCGAAGAGCTTCAAGAGGACTTCTCCTGGCTGACTATGTCGACAGAGTTCGAGGCGAACGATAGTGAAATATTTATTCTGAAAAATATTCCCGAAAATTTTCTCGAGATTGAAAGTGGGATCCCGGATAACACTGCAATCATCGTAGTGGTCGATACCACTCGTCCCTACCAAGAAGAAGTTAGACAGGCGCTGCAAAGACGCATAGCAGTCACATTGCATAATCCTGAGTTAGAAAAAATGATGTGGACTATAAGAGCTACATTGCTGCTTAAAGAAGCCGCCTATTCGGTAGATACGGGCCCGAGACTATTTTCAGTCGACGCCGATTTCCGGAAGATGATGTCGCAATGCATTACGAGCATATTCCGAGGGGAAAATATCGTGATCAGCAGCGAAAGCACGTACGAGCTGGAGCAAGTAAAATCCTTTCTGCTTACGCCTATGCCATACGCTATTAGACCGAGAGAGTTGGAACGAATAGAGGACATCGGAAGTAAAAGAAACAACAACAAGTACATGACAATTGCGTGTGCTGGAGACAAGATAAAAGAGATTTTCGATCATCTATCGACAGACAGGTCAGATGCTGTACACGGTAAAAAGTTGATCGTATTCCACAGCGGTTCGAGCAAGAATCTAAAACCTAGCTGTGGGATAAAAATATACGAAATAAGATCTCTTAAACAGCGCCATGCAGATAGGAGTCTCCATGCTCTAATGCATTTTATGGAGAGGTCACATGAAGGACAAGGCCTAAAGTTCGCGGCAGAAGGGGACGGTAGTGAGTGTGGTGGCGCAGCCGTTGTAAAGGAAATAGACGCGATACTCAAGCTATATAGACGCATGTCACTTGATGCCTTAATCGCAGAGACCGAAAGCACAGTTCTCATCGAACTTAAGAAAAAAGCAGGAAGTGTAAAGGCAGTTGTAGCCGCGGCGGGAATCTCTCAGCCAACCTATTATAAGAAGATCTCAAGATATAAAAAGGCCAAGTCAGTCCTAGGAATCAGCAGGAATCAGCAGGAATAGCTAGGGAAGGAGAGATTCTAATTCTCTTCGCGTAAATGTCCATGAAGTCTGCAGTGCGTTAGAGCTAGGCTGAAATGGTTGCACGATCCAGTCCTGCCGACAGGATTAAGTTGAATCACAGAAATAACACAATTTGGAAAGCAGTCACGCAAAGCTAGTGAAATCTCGGCAGTTTGCCGTATTCTTCGGTTGGCGCCTACCGCACTGCAATAAGTACGCGCGATGTCCTCTGAATATCAAACCACGAGACAAGTAATGGGTTACATCCTCATACAACGTAGTGACGATGAGCTGCTCGGCCGGGTTGTGTCTGAGCTGGACAGAACATACGAAACACTAATCGTTGCGGATGACGACATGAGTAGCGCCATTGATGAGCACGAACATCAAATTGATGGTTTCGTGGTGTTCAACCTCACTGACGCGGTGATTCGCACCTCTGAGCTTCTGACGAACGAACGGTTCAATGCACCGACGACTCCAATAGCCTACGTGGGAGAGATAGATTCTGAAGACTATCTTCCGTATTCGGTAACGCAGTTCGACGCTGGATCCATAAGCACGCTAGTTGAATACCTGAATCAGCCAAGACGGATCGATATCCTTGTGGTAGAGGATGACGATGCAATAAGGGACGTTCTACAACTATCCCTGTCCAAGCACTTCGAAGTTGAGTGCGCTGAAGATGGTCCTCGAGCGGTGCAGGTACTGGACAAAAGCGTATTCGATATAGTTGTCTTGGATGTGATGCTTCCTGGAGGGATTAGCGGAGAGGAAATGTTCATGCATGTAAAAAAGACCCAACCGAACGCTGTGGTTGTCATTATCACAGCCCATGACACCCGAAAACTCGAACTGGAATTTGCATTCCGGGGAGCGGATGCGTACGTGCCTAAACCCTTCGATAGCAACGCAAGCTTCCGGCGCTTACTGATAAAGACTCTCAAAGAGCGTCACGAGAAGACAGTGCAACGATCTCGCATGGGAACTAAAGACGGCACAAACGAAGCGTGGCAGGTTTACGCGAAGCTAATGAGCGACTACATCTAATATAGGTTTGGTGCAGACTCCCCACTGGCAGGGTAGAGGTGACATCTTTCGGAATGTTTCGCCCGGCAGTCTCACTTTGGTATGTGCGTGAGGTTGGTGCAGCCGCAGTAGCCATGATCATGAAGTTGAGGCAATGCTTGGGTGTAGAAGTCTTCTCATGGTTTCACTAAAGAGGGTTGATTCAATTGCTACGGAATAACGTTTGAAACAAAAACCATAAAATCAGTTTTGCAACATACTCACTGAGTCAGGAATTGCAGCAGCGCGTTCGAAAGTATCTGTGATTAGGGTGATTGATACAATGATGCTGTGACTAGGATTACCGATGCGGTCGTCGTTGGGTTCAACGCAGGCTCTATGGGAGAATGGTAGTTGAGGCAATATCGAAGTGGTTTTGAACTATTGATGTTGAGGCAGAATTCAATAGCCACTGTTTGTACATGTGCGTTTGGCACAGATGTGCGAGAGGATATATTCAAGTGTGATTGTCGCAAGCTACCGGCAGGTGGAAGATAGACGCGAGAGAATATCTGTTCGGAATTGGCTAAACACATATATACAGCTAAACACCTGATCAGTGTCTCTCCGTCGCATTCTTACCATGCGAAATTCCTGATGGTGACGGCTCTCGTCGCGTATGGTATTGTAGTTTTTTCCGCGTCTTACGACGCATGTAGTACTGGCCTGGCATGTTGCTGAAATAACAGGTCCAGACTTTTAGTCTGTGCAATTACATTGATCTACTCACCCAATCGGGCCACTCCCCGATGGGCGGTGTGCTCGATTTTTTTTGGAGCACACTAAATTGAAAAATATCGCCCGCCATATCAAAGAGCCAGGCAGTTTGTATTCATCTGACTCTGTTGATCATAAAATATTCGAGCTAGGAACAGAAGGCCTGTCCGACGCTCAATTACTAAGCGTGTTTATTCGCGCTGAAAAAGATGGAAGAACTGCTTTGCAAATAGCACAGGATGTTATGAGCGAAGTCAAAAATCTACACAATCTGGTCAATATGGAATCTAAGAAATTCACTCAGTTGACCGGACTCGGCAAAGCTTCGTATATCAAATTCAGAGCTGCCATTGAACTTGACCGACGACGATTGTTTGTTGATTGCTGCTCCAATGACGTACTTAGCAGTCCGGAGCATGTCAGGGAATTTCTTCACCGGAACTTAGCTGGCGTGGAGGACGAAGTATTCGGTGCCGTATTGCTAAACAACAGACATCAGACACTTCAGGTAATCGAGATGAGTGTTGGAACGCTGGACAGTGCAGCCGTTTACCCGCGATCTGTAGCGAAGCATTGCCTGAACGTTAATGCGGCGGCAGTCATATTTTTTCATCAACACCCTTCGATGGTATCTGAACCATCTGACACCGATGTTCGTTTGACGAGAAAATTGATTGACGCGCTCGCACTCCTCGACATTCGTGTGTTGGACCATGTCGTTCTGGGGGGCAACCTATCGGCAAGTGTTTCTCTTGCTGAACGTGGACTCATGTAAGGGCAATTTGCATTACATTCTTGAAGCTGAGCCACCCCTTCGGGTGGCTTTTTAAGTTGCGGAAGATACTCTTGAATGGTCATATAGGAAACGATGCGCTAATGGAGCTCCAACTCAAAGTCATCCTCCTCGTCGCCCTTCGCTTTCGCGTCCAGCTCTTGTTGCTTTTTCTGGTCGCGCAGTCTCTTTTTGATTATCGCTGTTTCGGATGCAGGCGCAATGCCCTCCGGGTCTTTCAGCTCTAGTAGCTCATTGTGCTTCGGTAGATCCAAGTCACCCCACAGCTCAGTGTGAGGGAACAACAATGCGTGGAAGCCACTACCAATGGACACATTGACATAGTGCATGTTGTTCCCAGTGGCATTGACCAGGTGTTTTCTTTGCGCCAATACGTGCTTCTGAAGTTTCCGGAAACGCTCGTTCATCGCCTCCTCATCTTTACCCTGGAGATTATTGGCGATGAGAAATTGCTTAAATATCTCCGGCGACACAAGGATGGTGGCCAGCGGAACAGTGTGCACTGCAGCAGCGCCCTTGTTCATTTGTATCTGGCGCTTTTCCAGTTTGAACCGTACCCAATCCAAGAAGGCTGAGGCAATTTCCGGGTCGTCAATGCCAGGGATTGATTTCTTGACGCGAGTGATTTCGTGATCAGTGGCGCTGTCCTCGGCATCACCCAGATCTACTTCCGGCGAACCTGCGTTTTCAACAGAGTGCTCACCAGCTGGCGTAGATTCCACAGGTGCGGATTGTGCGGGGGTCAGGGTTTCAGGTGTTGGTGGGGTGATTGAGGAAACCTCGTCATCGGAAGGTAGTGACTCAACGTCTATGTTCTCATCATACTCGTGAGACTCGATTGTTCCAGTAAAAGTAGAGGGTCGCATCGAAGGGTGAAATATTCGCGATGTCTCGAACTTGAGCATTGTGAATGAATGCTTGTAGTCAGCGGCCTTTACGGTCACATGCCATACCGCCCGATTTGGTGAGAATGGGACAATGTATCCGTGATCTTGTAGCATCGTAAATATTTTGGGATTTTCACTGGGTATGTCGGTGGAACCTTCACTTTGCAGTTGATTCCTTGCAGCATCGATTACTGTCTTGCACACCAAGTAAGTGTGATCACCTTCAATCCAACCAGCCGCTCCATTGCGATTGAAGCGTATTTCCTTCTCTTGAATCAAGTGTCTTATCACCCTGACAAAGCGTTCAACAAGTGGTACTTGAAGGGCGTTGGGCAACCTTTTCTTAGCTCCGCCAGACTTGATGTTTAGCGACACTGAATGGCTGTCAGCTGTTTCAACAATTTTGCCAATTGTTCCCCACTCGTAGGGTTCATTGAACAACCACCCGGTTAGTTCAGCGAGTGCTGGAATATTACCGGAGAGCATCTGTATGCCAATGTCCGGCAAAAAACCAAACATAAGGCCACTACTTTTTGTTTGGAAGGAATAGGTTGAACCAGTAAATATTATGGAGTACTGGCTGTTTGTGTCAACCACCTGGCTGAACGGGCATCGGACAGATCCATCCGGCAAGCGGAGCCTTGTAAGCGTGAGGAGCTTGCCGGCATCATGGAGCAGGGCGCCTGCGAAAATTCCGTAGGTCCACACATGTTCCTCCTCAAGTATTCGCTCTGCTACAGCATTCTTGGGCAGTAAGTATCCTTGACGCTGCTTAAGAGCGTGTTCTATCACCTCCAGGGTATGAATGGCCAGTCCTCCAAGATATGCATGGTGATTTGCTTGAGAGGCAGGCTGTAGCTGTGCAGCTTCAATGTATCGAGTTAAGGCAGGCTCATACAGTGCAGCGTAGACCTTGACATCTAATGCAGCAAGTCTGCGAATGCTTCGGAGCCTATTGGTTTGATTGGTAAGCGATATGATTTGGTCGAATGTCAGGAACGGGATCCTGTTTGGATCGATCGATTCTATTGTGGTAGGAACCTTATTCTTAGATGCTCTACGAAACATTTGTAACATCATCGTTACACCTTTTATCATTCAGGCAAGGATACAGCTTGTCCTTCTTGGACGGCCTATGAATGCGGATCGAAGCGCTCCCTCCTTTATATCCTTTTCCCTTCTGTTCTTTTGCCCTTCCATCTTTTTCCCATTAATCCTTTAGTTGGCCGGAATTCCGATTAGGAATTCCGGCTCTTTTTACCTTTCTGATAGTTCCTTTTCCATTTGCGCTGTTAAGTCTTTTGCGTTTTCCTGGTGCAGCATACGTGTAGGAGGTCGTGTAATAAACAGGACTCATGCCCGCCCCCTTTAAGCCGTATTGACCTTTGGTTTCTTTGTATATTCGCCCTAACCAAAAGCCGAAATACGTGTGATTCGATGAGGGCACTACTTCTACTAATTCTTCTGTATCTGCCTGTTTCTGCTCACGCAGAAGATCGCAAGGCGGGTGATCTGATCGAGCCGGTAATGATCACTAGATACTCCTCATTGAACTCGGGTGTCACTCGGGAGCAGCAAAGTCTGCTCGACAATATTGTCAGTGTCTCGCTGAAGTCAAATGTAGATACCGTCGGGTTAGCCTTGCATGAAGTGCTAGCAGGTAGTGGATTTCGTCTTGCAGAGTTGCGAAATTCAGATCCTTATGTGGACGTTCTGTATATGTCCCCACTTCCAAATATTCATAAAAATCTTGGTCCGGCCAAGGTTCGAGATCTCCTGATTGTGTTGGCAGGCCCAGCGTGGCAACTCATAACAGACCCGGTAAATCGGTTGGTGACCTTCGATCTGAAAGAGCGCTATTGGCCGTGTGGCTACAGCAAAGGATCGGTGGCCCAATGTTAGAGCGATACAGGGGTGTTTTTGCGTTGCTCGTTGCGAGCACATTGGTATCGTGCTCGGTTCTAAGAGGTTCTGCCGCTGATCCAGAAATGGTGCCAAAAGCCCCGGAACCGGATTGTGAGCCCTTCCAGCGCGATTTATCCAGGCCGTGGAATTCTAAAATGGGCTACTGCTTAGGTGATGACCAGAGAGGCAGTCATCCTGCGGATCTGATGAGTGAAAACGATGCCGTACTCATCGACGCTACTCGGATTGAGCGCACTCCCGAAAAACGTACTCCTTTGTCTCCAGCAATTACTGATCATTCTGAGAGTGTGGTTGATTCTCCTACCGCGTCTATTGTTTCTGACGATGCCCTTATCAAATCCACCATAGCGAATCCACGGGAAATAGACTTCCCATCTGGTAGTAGCGAGTTGACATCCGACGTGAAAGCTCGTGTTGATCAAATCTACAAATCATTTAAGCCGACAGATGATCTGAGTGTTATTTGGCTGCAAGCATCACTGACTGAGGCAGAAACCCTTGAGTTGAACAGTGATAAAGATGCTCTTGGCATTGAGCGCAGCTTGGCTGTTAAGCGTGTTCTGCAGGGCAAGGGAGTTAGCGACGTACGAATCATGTACTCAGTAATAGATGCAGACAAAAGCACTGTGAGCATAATTCTGAAGGACGATACGTGATGAGATATTTTGGCCTTTTTATCGCAGCATCCTTAATCTACATTGGCTTGTATGCCTGTCCTGTCTATGCCCAGAAATTCAAATATACCGAAGTGGATCCTGCAGCTGCCAACGATCCTGCTACTTGGGAGACATGGGGAATCACAGAAGAAGATTGGCGGATCTACGAGGTCTACATGCGCGGCGAGGGAAAGTATCACTACCAGCAACTAGACCCTGTCTTCGTGCTTGGAATGATAGCAAAGACAGAATCGGAAAAAGATGACTATGCTCAAAAATACGCACAACAGGAGTTCGAACGAACAACCCGTCTATTAGATTTTCAAGAACGTTACAACGAACAATTCAATGTGTTGTTTGGACCGCTCAATGCGCATAACGTTGATGGCTCAGAAGGCTTTACTGGTAATGCTCGCTCCACGGAAGAGACAATATTTGGAGACAGGATAACTCTATTCGTAACGACAGAATGCTCGGAATGTTCAATACAATTTAAGCGAATTCAGTCTACGTACAAGGCTGGATCTGGCGTATCAATAGATCTGTTCTTTGTTAACGACGACATAACGGATGATGACATACGTGAATGGGCATACAACAATGGAATCCTTCCAGAGGACGTGAAGAACAATCACATAACGCTTAATCACGACGATAGACACGCGTCATTTGGAAGTCCATCTATCCCCGCCTCGTATCATGTTCGTAAAGACAAGATTCTTGGGGTTCTTTAGTGCGTGCGATATTCACAATCTTGATCTTTGTGCCGGGGATGCTTTTTGCTGATGTCCCTGCAGTCTATGTGCGTTATGGCAGTTTGCATAGCGTACCCCCAGAGCTCTTGTACGCAGTTGCCTTAACGGAAGCAGCGAAACCTGGTGAGAAACACCCATGGCCATGGACTGCCAATATTGCGGGAAAAGCTCACTATTACAAAGACAGAATGGGGCTGTACAAAGCCCTTCTTAAATTAGTTGAAGAAGAGCGGTATCTCTTCGATGTCGGAATCATGCAGATCAACTGGAAATGGAATGCGCATCTATTTGATGGTGATCTCTGGTTTGCAACCGATCCCTACAATAATGTTAATGCAGGTGCGAAACATCTCTCTGATTTAAGGATGAAAACTGGGTCCTTTAACACTGCGGTGGCTTTGTATCATGTCGGCAGTATGAACACACCAGATCGTAATATGAGGGCGCGAGCGTATTGCCAAAAAGTACAGGATAACCTGCCAGATGTAGGTGGCTCTCAACATGAATGAATATGAGAAAGAGTCTTTACTGCGGCCCCCTGTCGAATACTATGCGTCCGCAAATTACGCAATAGTTGGCGTGGTTGCGGCTATGGCTCCTGAAGTCTTCATGATGCTTCCCTCAGTAGCACTTACACTCTCTCTCTTTATGTTTGGTATGTCGCTTCGACGTTTTCTCCAAGGGAGAAAAATTACCAATTATCAAAACGGTCTCTGGAAGCTGCCAATCTACATGCTCAGCTCCTCGAAGATTCCAGTGTCAAAGAAGCAGATGTTTCTTGGGCGGGGCTTCAAATGGGAGAAACGGCATACTCAAAGACTCGCAGATATTCAAAAAAGCGACACCTACGGAAGACCAAGCAAGTTCTACATGTGGTCCCGTCAATTTGTGTTTCATCATGAAGAGACTTGGGTGCTCAATTACGTTGCCAACTTCCTCTCAAGCCAATCCAGGCTGAATCCCGTGAAGCCATTGCCTCCAGTTGGTGGCGTGCCGACACTACACGCTGTTGGCATGCTGGAAGGAGAAGAGGACATATTCTATGACATAAGAGAACGTGTCGGACATGCGTTGATACTCGGCACCACGCGAGTGGGTAAGAGTCGCGCTGCTGAAGTATTCATTACTCAGGACATCAGACGCGGAGACGTTGTTATTGTTTTCGACCCCAAGAGTGATGCAAACCTGTTTCGGCGCTGCTATGTGGAAGCTAGGAATGCTGGTCGACTTGACAACTTTTACGCCTTCCACCTAGGGGCGCCTGAAGTCTCAGCCAGGTACTCCCCAATTGCAAACTTTTCGCGTGTAACAGAGATAGCTACCCGTATTGCAAGGAACCTCCCAGGTTCTGGACAGAGCCAGGCATTTCGAGAGTTTGTATGGCGCTTGGTTAATAACATTGCCAAAGCATTAACAGCTCTTGGTATAAAGTCCGATTACACGCTCATAAAAGAGTACGGAGAGAATATAGAGCCGTTGCTTGATAAGTATCTTACGCATGTGCTCGAACAGAAAAATTATAAAAACGGTACATGGAAAAAGGATGTAGCTCGGCGCACATCGATGTTCAAATCGGGAGACTCCAAAAAAGGGAAGCTTAGTGATCGTACTGATCATGCCATGGCTCTATTCGAGTACTTCCGAGATGAGGATATAAAGGATGATGTTGCGCAAAGTTTGATGATGACGTTCGGGTACGAGAAAAACTATCTCGATAAGTTGGTTGGTAGCTTACTTCCACTAATGGAGAAGCTGTGCACCGGGAGTACGGCAGAGTTATTGTCACCCGACTATCTGAACGTGGATGATGAGCGTCCTATATTCAGCTGGCCTGAAGTAATTCGAACAGGTGGAATTGTCTACGTTGGGTTGTCTGCACTAGTCGACCCTGAAGTTGCATCTACAGTGGGCAACTCCATGTTTGCAGACCTTACTGGCTACAGTGGAAGGATATATCAATCAGGAGTGTCTCAAGGATTGCCCATGCAGGGTACAAAGCGGAACATTAGTATTCACGCTGATGAGTTCAACGAAATTATAGGCGACGAATTTATACCGATGCTCAATAAGAGTGGCGGTAGTGGATTTCAAGTGAATGCCTATACGCAAACGTCATCTGACGTGAGCGTTGTATTTGATAAAGCACAGAAAGCAGGCCAGGTCTTCGGTAACTTCAATACTGTAATTATGTTCCGTGTTAGAGATATAGAAACAGCTGAGCTGCTGACAAAATCTCTCAAGCCCGTTGAAATAAATCAGTTAACTGCAATTTCAGGCTCTACAGACACTCCCTCCAACGCGAGTGGAGTTCACTTTACGTCCAATGTTCAACAAAGGATGACATCCCTGTACGTAGACTTAATTCATCCAGCTGATTTGACTCAATTGCCCAAGGGGCAAGCGTTCGCACTTCTCGAAGGAGCTATACCGTACAAGATTCGGTTTCCTCTGCCAGATGAACGTGATTTGGATGAAGTTCCAATACACGTTAATCAGATCGCAGCGAAACTATTGAAAAATTATTCTACCTCCGAAGATTGGTGTGTATTCACTGAATCATTCGATACCTCGTTTTATGAAGCAACATTGCCAGGCGCTGTTGTCGAGCCCGGTGCCATGACATCGTGAAAGACGAAGACGCAAAAACCAAGATCAAGTTTCAGGACAGATCGCCTGTAGGCAAGGGCTTTTATGTCATTTGGTTCAGTTTTAAGACACTCTTCATTTCACTTATATTGAGCATCTTGATTGAGTTTTTTGTTATGAAGTTTTGGCATCCTGAGCAGGGATCAAGACATAGTGCGTATCTGTTAGAACAGGAAGTCAAGTATCTGTCGGATAACTTTAAAAGTGTTGTTTTCTTTGGAGATACTTCCGCTGGTCTTAGTACAAATGCTTCTAATCGTGTATATGAGTGGATGTTCGTATCGACCGGCTTTGAACGGTTCGATAGAAGGTTCAATAAACCAATAGTTTCATCAGAACGTTATATCGTAAAAAAGACGAAAAGTATCTATCGCAGTATCCGGCCCTACGCAATGGCGACTGTTAATATCGTACAGCTGTTTATTGTGAGACTAGTGGTGATCCTTATGTCACTAACAGCATTTGTCCTGATTACATACGCTGCTGCAGTCGATGGAATAGTGCAACGAGATCTAAGACGCTATCACGGTTCAATTGAGCAATCGTGGATTCATCACTATACAAAGTCATGGCTTGGTGGGCCAATTGTTGTTCTGCCAGCGATGTTGTACCTAGCTCTGCCTTTTAACACGCCACCTGCGCTGGTATTCATGCCCTCGTTCGTGTTCTTTGGATTGATGATATTTATAATGATCACAACCTACAAAAAATTCGCCTAATGAATATTCGAACATTGATATTTATGTTGCTTGCGTTCACTTCGCAAGCCTCAGTCGCTGACTACGACATCAACGAAGGTAGAGTGCTTGCCTTGATGGTTGAGGAGCTTGATTTTCTAATTGAAACCGCAAGGAATCAATCGGAATTGCCTCCTAAAAACGACCTGGTGTTCGGCTTTGATGTGCTTGCTGATGACCTTCTTCGAATTCGTGAGTTGATTCGAATACACATGGAAAATGCTTCAAAGAGCCCAAATCAAATATCACCTCAAACCTCTGGTGTTGATCCAGTCCAGGGGATGTACAGCCAAAGGAAGTACTAGTGGCAAACGATATTGCGGATTACGCGGCAGGCTCGGGTCTTGGTGTCGATGCAGCCTGGGTTACAGAACGTTTTTTTATTGGCATACCGTCAACAGTAATTCTGGCGTGGTTGGTATGGATTATTTATAAATCTTTTAGGGGGTGGCGAGCAGGGAAAATGGAAGCATACGATTTGGGAAGTGTTTGGATACAAGCATTCGTAGTCACAGTTATGTTCGTGCTTTTCCTCACGTTAGGCACGTAATCAAATTTTGCATTGGAGCGTCAAATGAATCAAAAAATGAGTTCACATTCACCTGGTAGATGGGCTGTTGCAGTTGCTGCAATGTGTTCTGTTGCTATGGTGCCACTTGTATTTGCAGGCACATTGCCCACGGATCCGACTGAAATATTGCCTGGCACCGTAACGGCAGGAACAGGCGGCGACACCATCGAGCTACTGATTTCGTGGGGAGTTCGATTGTTGGCCTACGCGATAATGATCATTGCAGCGCTTGGTTCAGGCTGGTTCATATTCCAAGCGTTTGGTGAGGCAGCAACCTCAAAAAATGGATGGGGAAAATTCGCAGGCGTGGCTGTTGGCAGTCTCATTATGGTAGGTCTGGTTGTGACAATCGGCCTAATTGCAGTGGGATGGGCTGCTGGTTTGGCCGGTGGCATAAGCTAATTCGAGAATGGTCATGGAAAACGTAGAGCCAGTAGCGCACATGATTGATATCGAACCTGTGCTGGTTCTAAATTGCAGTGCAGGCGAAATCAAGATGTGCGCAATCGTTTCACTACTGTCGTGGCTCTGCGTTTTTTTAACTCTGTTTTTTGTTTTCGGATTTGATCTACTAAAAATTATTCTCGTTCCGCTGCTCAGTTTGTTCTTCGCGTCCTTCACCACATATTATTCCGCCAAATATATCGGCAAGCAAAAACGGGGGAAGCCGCATCTTTATTACATGCACAAATTTGAGATGGATGTCGTATCGCACATTCGCAAGTCAAGTTACATGAATCATAAAGGCTACTTCTGTATTGGAAGATCACCGAAGCCAGGAGTGCACGTAAATGTTCGGAATAAATAAGGGCGTCGCAAAACCATCATCACGTTCTAAGTCACGTGAACAGGAAATACTCAAGGGCGTTCGTTACCGTAATCGAATCATCATATTTCTTGGGTGTTCGCTTATGCTCGCTATAGGTGGTCTTGTACGAGCCCCGCATACTATTGATGTGTATACGTCACCCGACCCAAGATATGGTTCTTTACATGAGCAAGGGGATGTGCCGCCTACGGCTGTATATTCCTTCGCCTCATATATATTCACGATACTCAATACATGGTCCAAAGACGGTGAGATAGATTACAAGGCCCAAGCGTCTGCGCTTAATGCTTATCTCTCACCTGCGTATTTTCAGTTTGTTTACGATGATGCAGACGCACGTTTAGACAGAACATCACAAAATCAACTGAAGGGTAGAACACGTACTGTCACACCGGCGGATGGATCCTCCTATTCAGCAGCAGCGGTAAAAATAATCGGTCCTGATTCATGGGTAGTCTATCTGGATCTACATATTGAAGAGCGTTTGGACAGTATCGTCGTAAAAGACTCTTACGTTAGGTACCCGATTCGTGTGATTAAACACCGGATATCCCGAGAGCGTAATCCATGGCAGTTGGCTCTAGATGGCTATTACGAAACTCCTGAAAGGCTATTGGTTAACGATAAAACTGCACAACTGGAATAAAGCAGATGAAACCAAAACTACTCGCATTATCAATCATTGTATCTCTGGCTACAGGTCTCACTCACGCAGCCGAATCCAAGCGCACGTTAGTCTGGGGTCACGAGGCTATGAAACTTACATTGTCTGTTGGCGATGAACGCGTAATAGTATTTCCTCAGCCACTGGTGGATTTGCAAATGCCGCAGTATCTGACCTCTAGTGATATGAGTCGCCCGGAGTTGTTGCCTGATGGTCGCCTCTTTTGGTTGGCAAATGATGAGTGGGATGAAGTAAGAATACGTGCAATTGGCGCTGACGGAGAAGTGTACTTACTCGATGTCAGCGCATCCACAGCGGCGAACGAAAATCATCCTATCGAAATTGTCAAATCTATTCCTGTGGAACAGGAGCGACTAGACGAGGCTTCAGCTTCCAGAGTGCCTGCTGGTGGCTATGACTACATTGATCTTGCCAGGTATGCGGCACAGCATGCTTACGGGCCTTCACGGCACATCGTTCCTTTGTCTGGTGTAAGTCGCGCGCCAATGGAGCAACATGTTGTTGATATATATCGCGGTGTTGGTCTTGAGATTTCAACAGTTGCGCAGTGGAAGTCAGATCACCCCGAGCAGTATGTGACGATGCTAAAAGTTGTGAACACAACAAGTCGCGATATCACTGTTGATCCAAGAAAGCTGAGGGGCAATTGGCTTTTTGCAGCCCCTCATAATGACATGGTCTTGCCATCTGGATACACGGGGGATGATACGCGTTTATACGTGGTCTCAGATCGCCCCTTTTATCGATCTATACCCATGCTTTTTCAAGCTCACGTTAGGGGTTCTGAAGAGCACCCATCCGAATGAATAAACTGCTATCAGTACTATTGCTCGGTGCCCTAGCAGTACTTGTTGTCACCATAAAAATAGCATTTAAGCCATCGACCGATGTAGCGGTTCACGCACAAGGTGATCTTGCAGTGCCTGGTGATTTGGCCAAGCGCGCAACGGGCGTATCTGGTGATTATGACGACGCCAGCGAAACCCTACGGACAATGTCTGAATTGCAAAAGAGGACGTATGAAGAGAGCGAGAAAGATCGAGCTGCCAATCAAGCACTTCGCGATAGTATGGATGAACGCATTGCGGCGGGGGTGTCCGAAACGCTATCCGCTGAACTCAGCAGTCTGAAAGAGCTCTTTGATGAGCAATCAGAACAGGCAGCTACAAAGTATGAATCCCAAATTGCGGCCCTACAAGCGAAGGTAGATGAAGCAAAGGCAATAGCTGAGAATGCCTTGACCGATATGAGTGTTCGTACGCCATCAGACGTGCCGTCCAATCAGGTCTCACTACTACAGACTGAGTCGGGCAGTGATTTCGGATTTGACGATCTGGCCTTGAATATGGAGCAATCTGCATCTGTGCGGGATAACTCGGCCTACACATCAATCAGGCCTGTCGGTGTATCTGGTCTTCTTCCGGATGGTGTTGACGGCGGGGGGTTGCTGGATGCAGTGCCTAACCCGCTAAATATGAACGGTGTCATCGGCGAAACTGTGAGTGGTGTCAGCAACACATTAAATGGTCGTGGTGACGCTCGTGATACCAAAAACTCTCGTAGAGCAACGAGTAATAGCAGGGGTACTAACGGTACGCCAGGTGAGCCGATGTACACCATCAATGATGGTGCTACTTTGTTCACCAATACAACCATGACAGCACTGATGGGAAAAGTACCCTTTGGAAACAAAGTGACCGATCCCTATCGGTTCAAGATTGTTACGGGAGGCGAGAATCTAGCAGCGAGTAGCAAGTACATAGCTAAAGCGATAGAAGAAGTCATTTGGACTGGTTATACCGCTGGGAATGCGGAGCAAAGCTGCGTTCGCGGTTATCTAGATACCGTCACTTTAATATTTGAGGATGGAACGATATCGACGACAACAACGAAGAAGCAAACATCCAGAGATACGAACGAAACAGCATACCTCGGCTACATCACAGATGAATGGGGTAAGCCGTGCATAAGAGGTACCTATTATGACAACGGGTCTCAGTATTTGCGCAACCGCACGGGTATAGCTGCATTAGCTGCAACAGCGGAAGGGATATCGCAGGTGCAAACAGAGGTGACAAGAGATAGCAACGGCGAACGTACGGCTAGTGTGTCTGGTGACTTCGGAGCGTACGTCGGCGGTCAGGCGCTATCCGGAGCTGCTCGAGAAACTCTTGATTATGTAAGAGAACGTTCTCTAAATGCACTTGACCTCGTCTATGTCCCTACCGGGACACCTGTCACCATGCATGTTGAGGCGCAAATTGAGTTCAACTATGACCCAGATGGACGTCGACTGAGTCATGTAAGTACAGGAGTAGCCAATGCATATCTTGACTAGTACATTTTCTCTGACCTTGTTGATTTGGTTAACCGGCTGCACTACTGAGCCAATCTACTTGCCTGATGGTGGTCCTACTTCAAAGGAAGTGTTTGAAGGAGCAAATGGCACTTCAAGGGATGCTGTTGGTACGGGAGAGCTAAACCCTGTCGACTTACTTCCTTACGAACAGAACGCTACCGCATGGTCTCGCGATAGAGATAACGAGACCGAACAACTATTTCCGACAATACCTAATCATCAGTTACACGGCTATGTATTTCCACATGTAACGGGTAAAGGACATCCTGTTCCTGGGTACACGACAGGCTTCTTTCTCTACGACAAGGTGCATTTTGCTCTACCAGGAGAAGTGCCTGTCGCTAATGTTCCACCGCGTTTTCGGAGATAGACGATGGGTACAGCTGATACATTCACCAAGATAGCTAAACGCATCGGAAGTAGTCTGATGGTAATCGCTGGCGAACATCCCACGGAGGGTACTGTTCCATTAACGGAGTCAGAATACTCAAAAATCTACGATCGAAAAGATTCTTTCACCGATTTCTTGCCATGGATAGATTTCGATCCAGAGAATGAGGTATTCGAATTCGATGATTACATTAACGTCGGAGCAATGTTTGATTTGCTCGCCGTTGATGTTGATGGTAAGCCCTCGGAAGTGGTCGAGGAGCTTGATCTGAATTTGGTAAGAGCACTCCATACAATCCCAGAGCTGGATGAAAATCCATGGATAGTGCAGTTTTTCCTAAATGATGAACCGATCGATCCTGATCGTCAAATAGAAGAATTCAGAAACTATGCTCATCCGAGTGCTAGAGATACCGAACACGCCAAAGCATGGTTCGAAGAACTGAGGATTCATTACAAGCAACTGCGACGCGGACTATTCAAGGACCCGGTTACCGGCCTGCCTTTCAAGGCAAAGACACGAAAGGTAAGGGTATGCTTCTATCGCCGTGCCTTTCGCACCGACTACCTGGATTCAAGAGGCCAGCCGCTTGCAGGAGCATTATCGCCTTCTGAAGAGCTAAACACGGCGGTAGTACCGTTCATTAGAATGCTTGAACAAGTGGGGATAAAGTCCAGGCGTTGTACTGGAAAAGACATGTATGAATTTATGCTTCCATGGTTTTCCCCGAAACCAACTGGTTACGAATCAGCGTATGAATACATGGAAGATAAACCCTATCCCGATGATGATGATCGAGCCATCGCGTTTGACCTTGGATCTGCAGTAACAACAGAAGCACCGTTTTGTCCGCCCCTAGGTGTCGAGCACAACGGCGTTTTGATATTCAATGAACAACCGCAGCGGTTTATTTCAATAGCGGCGATAGATACACCACCAACACACGGTCTGATGACATCTGATCAGAATGTCGCAGGTACACAAAGGTTGGCATTGTGGGATCAAATGCCAGAGAACTCGGTATTGTCACTGACGATCACTATCAGAGCCAAGCATCACATTGATAGCCACATCAATCGTTTATTGAGTAAAACCGGTGGTGGTTCTTATGATGAGGACATCGCCATTGAGCAAGCCGGAGAAGCACAGAATGCAATGGCGCATGGTAGGCGTATGTTCCCCATGTTGGCAGGGGTGTACATAAAATCGAATACATTGAAAACAATGGTCTCCGATACATTGGAAGCGTTAACAGCAATGCGAAGCATGGGGCTCAATCCAACGGATCCCGCAGCTGATCCTATTGCCGGTGATTGCTACCTACGTTCATTGCCGTTCTGCTATGACGAGAGATTTGATAGCAACAAATCGATGAGATCACGACTTACCTATGATTCGCATATAACACGTCTCTTGCCATTGTTTGGACGTGGTGTCGGTACGGGGAATCCAGGTCAAATATTTTTCAACCGTATTGGGCAGAATCTGTTCTTCGATCCATTTAGTGTCATGGATAGAAAAAAATCATCTCATGGAGTTATCTTCGGGCCGACGGGTTCAGGGAAAAGTGCGTTTATCAATTACACAGGCTTGCATTCGATGGCAATGCGTAAGCCACGACAGTTCTACATAGAAAAGGGTGGATCGTTCGACTTGATAGCCAAGTGGTTTAGGAAGATGGGTCTTAGTGTCCAGCAGTATACCTTTACTCCAAAGTCGGATATTTCATTGCCGCCTTACGCCAGAAGTAGTGAAGCTCTTAAGCAGATCGATGATCAGGCGGTCAGCATCGAGGCTACGCTCGAGTTTGTAGACGAGAATCCTGCCTATGGCGAAACGGAGAACGACGAGGACTTCGATGACAATCAGCGCGATTATTTGGGAGAAATGGAGCTATCTACACAGATGATGATTTCTGGAGCTGATGAGAAAATAGCCGAGAGTATATCTCAGCAGGATCGTCGAACTATACAAAAGGCTATTATCGCGGCACTTCGAGAATCGAAGAAAGCCAACAAGCCGCACCCAATCATTTCAGATGTCTGTCATCAACTCAAAGAGCTACATGATGTTGAGGAATCGTCAAAGCGGAAAGATCGAATTCGTGAAATGGAAGAGAGTCTCTCTCTTTGGACGGAAGCTATCAGAGGGCGTTTCTTTAACCGCTTAGGTGAAGATTGGCCAGAGTGCGATGCGACGTTTTTCGATATGGGTATGCTCACTCAAGAGCAGAACAAAGACATGCTTGCGGTTGCGGTTGTTTCACTTGTCAATGCAATAACCGGTATCGGTGAAAAGTATGAATTCGATGAACGCTCCAATGAGGTGGTCATCGATGAGGGTCATATCATCTCTAAAAATCCCGTTCTGGTTAAGCCATTTGTGTTTGGAGTAAAAACCTGGAGGAAGTTGGATATCTCTCTTCAGAATGCGACACAGAACCTCAATGATTACCCGGACAACGCCATTTCCATGCTCAACTTGGCTGAATGGTGGTACTGCCTGGTCATGCCTAAGCAAGAGATCGAAGATATCTGTCGCTTTCGAACATTGAATAACGAGCAGAAGTCCCTTCTGTCTTCAGCAACTAAATCGGGGGGCAAATTCACTGAAGGTGTTGTTATGTCAGATGATATGAACTCACTTTTCCGTGTAGTGCTGCCCGGCTTGGCCTTGGGGCTTGCTGGAACTGATCCTAAAGAGAAAATACTACGTCGCAATATTATCGATGAAATGGGATTCACAGGTAAGAATGCCATGCTTGACGCAGGCATTGAAGTGGGAAGAAGAATCACAGCTGCCCGTGACGGAATCCTCTCGTGAGAGCGGCACTAGTTTGCATTTATGCGTTGTTCTCCTATGGGGTAGCACATGCAGACTATCCTTCCATGATAATCATCATTACACACGATGATGTGGAGACGCATAATCTAGACTCACTTCGGGAGTTAGGGATTAACGGTTACTCACTGAATATCCATGGTCCAGCTAAACTGATGAAGCGGCTGAACGACAACGTCTCAACAGATGAAGAGCAGCTTAAGAAAGAGATAATCGGCAAAATCAGCACTATTACTGAAGAGGAGAAACTGTCATTCTTCAGGCCATCCATACTGATCAAACAGTTAGGAATTAAGAAACTCCCCGTTGTTATATTCAACAACGGGGAGGAAATCATATATGGGGTTACTGATTTTCTTGATGCTCTCGATATTTGGGAGGAGACACGATGATCAAAAAAATATTTCTTTCTACCATATTGATGGTTGGAGTTGCCCAGAGTGCATCTGCGGATCCTTCGAACGAGCAATGGTGGAAAGGTTTGCCGATCAGTATTCTTCCCAATGGTGGTCTTAATTTGCCAATGGGAGGGGGTGTTAGCGTAAACCCCAGTGGTATATCTGCAGATGTTGATCCTGCTGCTGGCGGTACAGTAGCCAATGTAGAAACAGGTCAGAAAACAGGTGGATTCGATATATTTGAGTTGATGTCGACGACTATTGGTGCAATGCCCGATTGTATTGATTATTGTATTACTGGCGTCCAATTCAGGTTGGATTTTACCACCTTGATTATCGCTGCTTTGATTCGACACAACAATGCGGATCTGTTGTTAGAGGTATACCCATCTCTTGCCCCAGTGTCTGGATTGTCCTCCATCCCTGGATTGTCCGTCAATCAAGAAGACAGTACCGGGCCATGGCAAGACTGGTCCAGTGTCATGGGGGTGGCACAGTACAATATCACGCGTAGTTGGGCGCTATCAATGTATAGCGTGCTTGGGTTTGATGGTGGCGTACAGTCACAAGCAGGTTACGGAGAGACACAGACGCATGGTTTCAAAGAAGGGCATGTCATAGGCCATCCCTATGTGTTGATACCTTATCTCCTTGATCGGACAACGGGGGAGCTAAGGGAAGAATGTATTGACGGCGGTACGGTTAGTTCGGGTGAACCTTACGACCCTGGTGCCTCGGATTTTGATACGACTACGGAGCGCGAGACGGGGCCGTCTTCAGCTGCGTGTCTTGAGAATCTACCCGGCAATTATCAGAATACGGCAAGTGAAGAACTCCTCGACAATGAACCCGATCCTGTTACTGGTGAGGATCCAGACTGGTGGGATCAAACGCCTGAAGAATTAGCTAATGATGCGGTCGAGCATATAACGACCGGGGTTGGAGACTACATTACTCGAATAAAGGCGTGTGTTTATGATCTGAGATGCGTTTTAACGGATGTTTTAGATTCGCCTGAATTTCAGAGAATATTCTCGCTTCTCGACGCGATTGAACAGAGTGTAGAAACGATAAGGGATGCAACAGAAGTTATTCAAACAGTCGTAGACGTCGCAAAGCTCATTACAACAGGTGGCATAGGGTACGAAATAAGACTTGACCGTATACTTTGTCCGTCCGAAGAGATTACCGCTCTGATGCCATACTACCTATCTGGTATCGACCCTCAATGGCGTAGTGGTCTCATCGACGTGCCGCCACAAAGTTTTCCTAATGACCCCCACATGATTGCCACTATTCTCAACCCGTTGAGTGCGGATCGTGTCGGCGAGCGAAATGAGCTCTGGGGACACATCTACCCGAGATCAGGAATTTATAACCATTCGCATGATGCGAAGGCTGGAATGCTAATCACCAAGCGTTTGGAGGGTATCGTTACAGAACCTCAAAGGCGAAGATTGAGGCTCAATGCGCAAGGGCTTCCTCCTTCGGAAGATGGGTGGTTAGGAAAATACCAAATGATCTATCCGTTTGAGCAATCTACTTGCGAAGTAGAGCCATGGGTTCTGGACGAGAGGCCGCACAATATCCATGGTGATTTCATGTATCCGGGGAAAGAGCAACGTTATGCTTTCAACTACTGGCGAGAGCATGCATGCGGCACATCTACAAAGGGTAGTAAGTTATATGATCTAGAGATACCTGAGATATGCCTATGAGTATGCGCGACACTATCAGTGTATTGCTATTGGTTGTTGCATGTACAAACGCAGCAGCAGAGCCAACGGTACTTTACGACTTCGGAGAAACCATCAGTATTGACGCAATCGATTCAGGGTTGCTTGATCCGATCAGAACGGCTGTCGAGCAAAACAGAGCGTCTTTGGTTCCGGACGCGCCTATTCCGGATAGCGTTGCAGAGCAATCTCAGTTGAAAGCTGATGCGACTCTAGCATTTCCACTTGAGGTCGCCGGACTATCGGTAGCAAGGGTTGAAAAAACCTCCGCAAATTATCCGGAACTAACCGCGCCTGTTTGTGTGATCGGTGCGGACGATAAGTCGTTATCATGGCTAGTCAAATACTACGATCAACTTGTCAGGCTCAATGTGAAGTGCCTTCTGGTACAAGTGAAGGATGCGCAGCAACTAGCGCGTGTCGCGCAGTTTGCTCGTGATATACCAGTCATGCCTGATGTCGGAGGGATATCGAAGTCGCTTTTGAAAATACGGCACTACCCCGTGCTTATATCTAACAACTGGATAGAACAATGAAAAAATGCATTGTTGCTTCAATCACGCTGTGCATCACTGTCACAACAGGTAGTACATTTGCCGAAGACCTGGATCTGCCAACAATTCCGTCGAATGCCTCTTCCTTCTATTACAGCATAGGCGGAGGCAGCATAGTTTCAAAAGCACCTACATTCCAGAATACCTATCGTTCGTCCGCCGATATCGATATCGGTTTTGGTTACTCATGCGGAAAATTCGATAGCGTTTCAGATGTGGAAGCGATAATTGATGATTTGGTTTCGTCGGTCACCGGCACTGTTAGAGCACTTCCCCAGCAACTTATGCAGAGCGTGACAGCAGCGATATCTGCAATGCCAGGCTATCTGTTGAACAAGGCAAATCCTAGTCTTTATAACGTACTGATGAAGGGGTACGACGATTCATTCGAACTGGTTAAGCTTTCCTACGGATCCTGTCGTGCGATGGAATCCCAAGTGACAGCAGGGAACAATCCGTTCCAAAAACTCGTAACCGCGTCTATTGCAGAAAACTGGCAAGTGCAGGCAGGTGTGAATTCACTGTCCGCCACTCCACTAACAATTGACCAGGTCGACGAGCAGATTACACAAGAAGGCGCAGATGCTGGTCTAGTTCTATTTGCCAATGAGAAATTCGGTGGCGTAGACCAGGAACCAATTCGCATCAACTATCTTACCGCGCTAGTTGGCTACAACGCTTTGCTTGGCAATGCAAATGTGCTGGAGACAACCTTTACGCCACCCGCGACTGAGACGGTTGGCGCAGATACTGTGACTGTCATGATACCGTCAGTATGGCCTACGTCTGCTGCTGCAGCAGCGTGGATAGTCGATGTCATTGGCGATACTTCTATAAAATTGCACGAAGGTGGAACGAATACAGCCAAGCCTGGAAAGGGATTGAAAACACGAGTGCTTGAAGAGTCATTCGAGATTCGCAGGGCTCTTCAAAAAGCAGTTGATTCAAACGATTACACAGACATAAGGGTTGCGAAGTACAAGAATATGCTTCAAATCAGCGGTAATCTTGTCGATGCTATCCGCTCGGCGGAGCCTTTTGATCGACTTGTGATGATTGATCGACTATCAACTGAGTTGGCTGTGAAATTGATGCAGGACACTGTAGTACTAGCAAAAACTATCTTGATGGCCGGGTTGAATGAATCACATTTAGTGATTTCGGCCGCTTCAGAAGAGTTTGAGACACATATACGAGCGAAATCAATCCGGGATCTTGACTCAGCGGTTGATGATATTTTGAAAGACTTAAAGCTTCGCGAAAACACGTTTGCAAAGACACCTCAAATGATCATGGAAGAGGCGGAACTAGCGGCGATACGGAGAATGCAACAGCCAGGCACACCTAGAATATCAACTTTTGCTGCAGATCCTGATGGGGTTGTGCGACAGTGAGAATGCTAAAGGCATCAAGCAAGGTAGGACGATTCTTGTTGTTCTGCTTAGCTGGCATCGTTCTTGTTCCTGTAATATTCGGACTGCTTGTCTCGTCGCCTGTTACCGAGAATATTGGCGCGGGAAAAGACATCTTCAAGAATTTAATGGTGCCATTGCTTCTGTTCAGATTCATGATTTATATAAGCATATTTATATTTTACGAACCTATCACCATACATTTCACTAGTAGATTGAAGTTTTCAAAAAGCGATACCGAATATGCATTAACCAAACGCCACATACTTGTTTTTTGGATTATCGGATTCGAGTTTGTGGTCACAGCGTCACTCATAGTCCTGATGGTGTAGAGCAATGGTATCTTCCATACTTGAGATCTATACAACCGGCTTTGGATGGGCCCTGTACAACGTATTTTTCATATTGTTTGCCGCAACAGGAATTCTAGCCTATCCCTTTTTGCTTCTCGTTTACGAGAGTTGGAGAGGTGGTTCGGAGCGTTCTAACACCATGTCGATGGGGTCTTTAGGTTCACTTCAGACAATGAAGTGGGGCTTGATGATGAAGATTATTGTATTTCTGATTGCGGTTATTCCTGCCGCCCCATCAAGCCTCGATCAGCTGAAATACCAGAGATCATGCGATGTGACTGGTGAGGCTGCAGTTGGTGGAGATGTCACATCTACAACTGATACAAGTTTGTTCAATAGTGTTAATCGTAGTAGTGCCGAATTAGTGTCAACGACACCAGATGTTACCAAAATACCCTACTTATGGAAGTTCGTGCTTCAGATTGCGGGTGGTGTCAATGCCTATGTGGTGTCGTCAATACCATGTTTGCCTGATCTAACTGAACTGGATCGTGAAATATCAAATATTGCGTTGGATGATCCGCAGGTCGAATCACAATATCGTCAATTCGTCAGTGAGTGCTATGTGCCAGCGAAATCACGTTTACTCAATAGAAAAGGTGCATTCAGCGACTCTATTGAAGCAGCAATTGCAGCCACACCTAGGCCGACGTCAGAGATTATGGAGCTCGACTCTGAGCTCTTCAAGGAGGTTGGAGGTCTTTATGCTGCGTGCGCTGATGCTACTGTTTGTGGTTCAACACTCAGAGCTAAAAACCCCGTACCAGGCGTGGCATATTCTGCGGCTCGGGATAAAGACTATAGCCCTGAGCAAATTGCGGCAGGTATAGATGGAACACCAAACTGTGGAGTTTGGTGGACATCTCTTAGAACAAAAATGGCGGACTCGGTTGTTCTTACCAAGCCCTTTAGGCAAGGTAACACCATGAAAGTCATGAAGATAAAAGACGTGTTGACGAGCTGGATTCCATATACTGATTCGAGTACAAATTCGGCGGAAGCAAGGGAGAAATACGCCATTCGTTCTGCTGTACGTGCAGCTCCTGCAGACTTTACTGGTGTATATAAAGCAAATTCAAGCAGTACCGCTGTCAGTGCTGCTAGAACTCTCGCTGTTATGTCCGGTGAAAAAGGAGATAACTTGGCTCTAAGTGCCGGTCTCGCTGCTTTCGTTGGTGGATCTTTGATTCCGGGTATTGGCGATGCTGCAGAGGGTGTGGCAACGAGTTTTGCGAGCTATTTTGCATCGCTATACATTGTTCAGAAAGCTGCGCCGATGATGCAGGCGATGATCCTTATGCTGATCTACGCGTTCTTACCGATCTACCTAGTAATTTCAAAATATGAGCTTGACGCCGTTATTACTGCAGCAGCACTGATATTTGTGGTCAAGATAATGACAATCGTGTTTGCTGTTGCAGACTATCTGGATGATTCGCTTTATGCAACGATGTATCCTGATATGAATATGATAGGCAGCGTAGCAACGCAAGGATTAGACAGATTTGTATTGATGGCGGTGGTCATGGCCATGTACGTATTTGGACCGGCGTTTCTTATCTATCTCGTGGCCATGGCCGGTACCAAAGTGGGTCAGGCAGCGTCCGCTGGAGAGTCATCTAACAAGAGTATTGGTAGCTCAGGCGGAGGGGCTGGAGGTTCGCTTGCCAAAGGTGCGACGACGACTATGAATTCAAGTAAGAATAAGGGTGGGTCGAGATAAGGAGACGACTACTTCTCAGCCAGGATACGAAACACCTGGCTGAGGTTTAGTCATCATCATCAAATACGACTCGATTCATCATTCTGCTGTACGGGTCAGAGTTTGCAGGTGTTCTTGCAAAAACGTATGTAATATTATTCGAGTCATCGTTGCAAGAGTCTGGATGCTTTTCAGTGCCACGCGAGCCGGGGTTCGGCTTTGACCGAGAAGCAGCCCTTACTAACATAATTATTGCACCGAGAATCACTACGTCTGCAATATCCATTGTGTTCTCCTGTTCCTATTATTTACTTAGAAAGTACAGTGCATTGGCAGATACAAAGTACCCATACTCATTGGCGACGATATCGGGTACCGCGCAAAGCTCACAGGCAACAGCATCTGTTATCGGTCCAACTGCCTTCCAGGTAATGCCCCTGTCGCTTGACTTGAATACAGTGTCACCTTCACCAGGGTTCAACCCCCAGATAACGACATCTCCGTTAGAGCTATCTATTGCTCCTGCTATCCATCTATCGGCGGTGTAGTTTGGAACTGTGATATCCGACCAGGTAGTGCCACCATCAGCAGAGTACTTTCCACTGTTGGTACCTATTACATAAAAATCATTGGCGTAATCGTCGGATCCAATAGATAGATCGAGATATCCGATGTCCTGGAGTATGTGGTTCCAGGTTCGGCCGCCATCTTTGGTGCTCCACGCGCCGTTAAATTGATCTGTCAATACCATAGCTCCAGATTTGTTGTCTGCAGGCTTGGCAATACCGTTGGTGATGATGTTATCGCCGTTGTCCAGATCTACCGGTCGCCAAACTTGAGCATCGCCTGTTGAATATTCAACTACATCTCTCTGAGCGGTCGGAAGATTCGGTGCATTACTCTGGTAGCTTGAGGATATTAAATAGTCTGATGTACCTGCCATATATCTTATATCGCCAAATTTTGCCCAATCGTAAAAGCTCCACTGGCTGGTTTCTACGACCTCTGGTGTTGTTAGCGCCTGGAACAAATAAAACCGATTGCTCTCATCGATGTAGCTTAGCAGTCTAAACGGCGCACCAAAGTCAAGTTCAGGCGTGTTGTACAACTCGAAATTCACGCCGTCCCTAGTGGAATGTGTTGAGGTATATACGACCCCGTCCTTTTCATAGATGCCTAGGTTGTAACCGAATTCATCATCTACCTTGAGCCACTGGCTGTCTGTAAGCTCTGTTCCCGGTCCATCAGCGCCAGGCTCGTCATCTATCAACACAGGACTGGAGCTTGAGCCGCCGCACCCGGTCAGCGAAAAAATCGCGAGTAAAGTCAGAGTCGGATTGTAGATTTCAAATTTCATGGTGTTTTTCTTCCTAGACACGCTCTAAATCCTGGATGTTGCTTGTGAGTATCGTCAGTGTGCGATCCCACTCTTTCTGGCTCATTTGTCCGTCGGTAGCTACTGCCATCTTCCATTGTGGCGTTTGGTACCTTGCTATTGCCTGAACAAGCTCAAGGCCATCGGCCTGTTGGTTTTCAGGATCCAGCTTCTCTCGATTACGATCTTTAACGATTCTATGAAATACCAAGGCGCAGACGCCAATTATCAAAAGGTAGGAGAGCACTTTAGCCCCTTGCTCGTAATACAGCCGATCGTTGGAATATCAACGCGCCGGGTACGATATCTTCTAGGGCCCCTTGTGAATGTATCGCTTGATTGCCGAGCTCATTACCGATCATCTTAGCTCCCTAATTAGTGTCAAAAATAAGACGCGCAGACTGCTATTATATACAGCACCCTGCAGGATAGCACGACCTCGGTTGGCTCACAAACTGATGAGTGCCAACCTACTTCCCAGTCAAATGATGTGTCCAGCGGCAAAGCCGCTCCCGGTGTGGGCAGAGCACACCAACCCTGCGATTAGGTCGAGAAAAAGTTGTCTACGGCAGCTCTCAACGGAGTGCTCATCGGGACGCTGGAGAGGTGTGGCCATCGTGGCCACAGTGGTAGGCGTCCTGGTGTTTTGATGCTAAGGGGCGCTGCCCCGTGGCGCACGCAAGGCGTCTCCCCAGCCTTCCGCGCTCCTGCGTCGCTTGTGCAGGACAGGGTGATTCCCCAAGCCTTGCGTTTGCCACCCCGGTCCTCGTCAGACGGCCAGAGGCCTCAGCAGCGGCAAAGCCGCTCTGACGCTTCGCTATTAAATGACACGGGAAATAATCATGAATGTAATGTTTGTAGGATCGGAAACAGTCACATCGCAGATTGTCATAGATGATATTTCCTACTCGGTCTCCGAGTCAGATGAGGTTGTTGATTTTAAACGAACCGGTGAATTGGAGCGTTTTGGATTCGCGCGTGCCTGCTACATGACAACCAATATCAACGTCTACAAAATATCGTTCGACGGCGAAGAATTCTATTGCGGCGAGATCGAACTGCCAGATGATGAAAGCGAAGTGGATAGCGAATTGTATAACCGTCGCTGCATTGAAATGATCCTTGACTGCGAGGCAGTTTGAGTATTCTAGGCTCCGCGAATTTGGAGGTGAGAACAATGCATGATTGGGTATGTCGACAGGACCAGCAGCGTGAAGCTCTGGTGCCAAAATCACTGGGAGTCTACTACTCGCGGCAGAAGGAGAAAACTACGTTTTCTACCTCAATAATCAGCTTCAAGTCAGGGAATGAATCCGTCATCGACCGTTTTTGCAGCGAATCTATCGCGCTACTAAGATCCAATGGTACTCGATACGATCTCATCGTTCGTGCCCTTGGCGCTAAAGAAATGAGTGCTGATTACGGTCGCCCGCTCGACTACGTCGGTACTGCACTTCAGCTCGATGGTCTCGGCAAGTACCGGCCTGGCATAATCCGCAAAAACCGTATCGTGACTTCGGTTAGGAGCTTGGCGTACCACCGGCGTTACAGGCATGTAAAAAATGCTTATCGAGCGGAACTGCCTGATGTGTCTATGCTTGTGCCACGGATTCTGGTTATCGATGATGTCTACGCATCTGGCGCTACAACGGCCGCCATTTCGGTAGCACTTCGTGAATTCGCACCAGCCGCGGCTATCGATGTGTTCACATTGGCGACAGCAGCTGTGCAGTAATGAAACGCTACCGTCACAACTTGTCATCAGGGCGGATTGTTCTACTCGCTAACGAACTTAGTTCGCTTTTGTCTCGCTGTGATTGTCTGCGCTGCGTTGCTTGCTGCGATTCCATACAACCAAGGCAACGGCAAAGCCAATAACGACGACAGACAAAATCGCTTTCAATATAAATGGTGTCATGATGGCTCTCCGTTTGTTGCGTGTCGTTCTAGTTGGATATTCTGGATACGTGCATATCGACCCTTGTTGACGCAGCTAAATTGAGCTGCTTTCCTGGGTGGTGGAGCACACGTTTGCTGCATTCGAAGCAGTCAATCCAACCCGCCGAAGAGACATTATAGCGCCACATCTTGCGTCGTAAAGCGACGGGAGCCCCGGATAGGCAATAAACGAAGCCATGAATGGCCATCACACGAGATAAACAGGCTGTCAAAGGCACCTCATTTCGGCGTTTCTGTAAGTCCGCTATTGATACAGTCAATGTGTTGATTAAGGGGTAGGACACGTAAATGTCGAGGCTCGCTTTGTGAAAAACCAGCATAGTTCAGGAATCATCGCATTGAGTCTGCTTCTGTTGGTGGCAATCTCTGCTCACGCCAATCAGTCTGATTCAGACCTTGACGGAATCCCAGACTCCATCGAAGGTGATGTAGATACGGACGCTGATGGGTTGCCAAACTACCTGGATATCGATTCCGATGGTGATGGCCAGTTAGATGCTTCCGAGGCGGGTCCCAATCCCATTGAACCGCAAGACACTGACTCCGATGGTATCCCGGACTATCTCGATCTGGATTCAGACAATGATGGAATCCCAGACAGTTCGGAATTTGCGATTCAGGATACCGATGGTGATGGGGTGCCCAACCACCTGGATAGTGACTCCGACAATGACTCGATTCCCGACCGAGTGGAAGGCGATATCAATACTGATGGTGATGCCAGTCCAGACTATCTGGATTGGGACTCGGATGATGACAATATTCCAGATCTCGCAGAGGCCGGAAATACACCGGAAAACCCTGTTGACACCGACGCTGATGGAACACCGGACTATCACGATCTGGATTCGGACAACGACGATATCCCTGACTCGGTAGAGGGGCTTAATGATGCAGACCTTGATGGCATCTACAGTTATGTTGACACGGATTCGGACAACGACGGCATTCCAGATAGCGAGGAAGGTGTTAGCGATTCTGATGGCGACGGCATTCCTGATTACCTGGATTCCCCTGTGTCGGAGGCGAACACGGATTCAGATGGCGATCTCATTTTTGATGCTGATGATCGTGATGATGACAACGACGGACTGATGGATTTTCAAGAGGAAACACTGATTGACTCGGATGGGGACGGTGTCGTCGATAGTAAAGATCTGGATAGTGACAACGACGGTATCTGTGATGCGTACGAAGGGGGTCATTACGATGTCCCGGAATCCTGCAGGCTCGACGTAACCAACCTCGACAATTTTGGGATACCGGACGTCGTAAGTCGGTTCCCACTGAGTGTTTACGATACCGATGAAGATGGGGTACCCAACCTGCTGGATATCGACAGCGACGACGATGGACTGTTCGACATCACCGAGAATGGTTCGTTCGACATCGATAACAATGGCCTGGTTGATCGATTTTTGGATGAAGACGGGGATGGCAAAGACGACACCACTCCCACGGTGCTTATCGATATGGATGATGATGAGATTCCAGACTACATAGATCCGTTCATCGGGAACGACGAAGACACGGAGGACGTGAATAACCCCGATCAGCCCACTATAGGCCCTGTAGATGACACGCCAGCTGAAGAGCCTCCCGCTTTTGAAACAAGTGTTGATGGATATGGTGGTGGATGCTCGATCAGTGGTGACGGACACAACCAAACACTATTCGTGATGGTCCTGTTTGCAATGATCATTCTGCTCTACAAATCGAGGTGGAAAGTACCGGCTCTGGTTGTCGTAGTGGCGGCGTTACAGGGATGTACGATTTCAAACGCTCCTGGTAGCTTCAAACAGTCACTGTATTTCGCGACCGGCATCGGTGTTTCAAGATTGAATCCAGAGCCGCAAACCGAATCACATAGAGTCACTGACTCATCGGACCGTTCCAGTTCAATCACAATCGGTGCAGATATTTCCAATGACTTCGCCATCGAGTTTGCCAATCATTCATTAGGTGAAGCAGTCGTTGGCGAAGCCGGTTCAATTGACTATGACGTTGCGCCATCTGTCAGTGTACTAAGATACATGTTCAGAGATCCTGCGAAACAACGGTTGCGTGTGGGATTCTCCGGTTATGGTCGCCTGGGTGCTGCAACCATAGAAAACGACTCAACCGTTCCTTTCAAGCGCAATAACCAGACAACCGTAGTGATCGGCCTTGGCCTCGAGTACATCTTCTACAACGGCATTGGAATGCGCGCGGAATTGCAGTCATTCGATAGCGATGCTCAATCTGCGACAGTTGGGTTGACTTATCGATTCGGGGTCCGTCCGGTTAGGCCTCAGCCAGTCAAAGAGCTGGAACAGGAGGTCGAGCCGCAGAAGGTTGTGAGGCCTCCCAGGAAGAAATATTGAACGGTGATGAATCGAATGAAACGCTATGTTTTGGACACCACGGACAGCTTCAATCCAATACCATTGAGTACTCTGTCAATAGAGTGTTTTCGTGGGTCTCGCGTCGAACAGAACATCCGATACACGGTGGGTCTACTAAGTCCCACCTTATCCGCGAACTCACTCAATGTGATGCCACGGCGATCCAGGTGCGCCTTGAGATGGTGTCCAAAAGCTTCCATGTCGCCTGATTCTACGGCTTTGGCAATCCGCCGTTCAATGGATGTGGCTTCAGGTGCGTCCATAACGTGGTCTTCCGACAGTGTGAAATCCAGTATACAGACGGTCAATGGAGCAACACCCAAGAAGCATAACGGCCAGTGCGCCGGTTTTCTAGTGACTTCAATGCAGTAATGCAGAACACAAAGACTATGCGTGTACTTAGATTTGTCTACGTGATGACCTGCTTCACAAGTGGTGCGGCCTTGATGGTTATAGAGTTATCGGGTATCCGGTTGCTCGCACCCGTATTTGGGAATTCCATATACACCTGGACTGCTCTGATCGGCGTGGTTCTCATAGCTGTCTCGATTGGTGCTCATATCGGGGGGGTGTGGGCTGACAAAACCACAAGCCCTACCGTTGTTGTGTGGATACTGGCTGTTAGTGCCTCCTTCGTTATTGTCGTTCCATCTCTTCACGCGCTCAGCGCGCAAGTAGCCAGTCACATAGGATTGATCTATGGCCCTACCTTATTGTCCGCCGTGCTCTTTATAGTGCCAGGATCGCTACTCGGTGCAATCAATCCGTATGTCACCAGATTGCTTGCTAAAATGAGCAATGATAGAAAGATTGGAGCGGCCACAGGCTCTGCGAGTATGGCAAGTGCATTGGGTAGCTTTATCGGAACTTTTGCGGCAGGCTACTATCTAGTTCCAAACTTGGATGTGAGAAATATATTCCATCTGACAGCACTGGTGCTGTTCGTCCTGGCCTTGTCTGTCGTGAGATACGCGGACATCCGCATTGAACGACGCCAGATCAGCATTTGCGGTGCGATGCTCCTTGTGGCAATCACTTTGTCATCGTCAGTGAAGTTGGCCTACGGACCCGGTGTACTGCATGTATCCAATTCACGGTACCAGCAGGTCATGGTCTACGAAGCCGAAAAGCCGGGGGGAACCCTTCGGACCATGATCAACAACGGCCAGCCACAAGGCGCCATTGATATCGATACCAAAGAGTCACCCTATCTGTTTCAGCGGTACTGGAAACTGATCGAACAATACAAGAGCAATATTGGGTCAGCTCTGATGGTCGGTGGCGGTACGTTCACTGTACCTCAGAAAATTCAGGACGAGTATCCTGATGCCAATGTGACAGTGGTTGAGATCGATGAGGTGGTGACGAAAGTCGCCCAACAATACTTTGATATGGATAAATACCCTGAAATAAATGTCGTAATATCTGACGCTAGATGGTTTTCGAACAACGATACAGAACGGTACGATTTCATTTTTGTCGATGCGTACAACGGGAGCTATTCATTACCATCGCACCTTGCGACAGTCGAGTACTTTCAAACGTTGAAGGGGCGTACCGAACCAGATGGTCTCGTGATGATGAATGTTATCGGCAATGAAGATGGACCAATGTCAGAGGTGTTCCTGGCGATATATAAAACCTTCGAGACGGTTTTCGGCGAAGTGCATGTCTTCAAAACACCGCCAGAGAGTGGTAATGCTGCAACCAACCTCATTTTGATGGCATCCGCAAGCGGAACCATGCCAACCAGGCGTTACGAGGTGAGTCCGGTAGTGGCTGAATACATGAATACGCGTATACCGTCTGAAGCTATCGCGGTCGCCTCCGCTCCGCTGCTGACGGACGTGAGAAATCCACTCGATGCCATCGTTAGCAAGATGCTGATGGCAATCAAACGGTAGGGGAAGGGGTATGGGAAGATTGTATATCGCTGAAAAACCATCAGTCGCAAGAGCACTCGCCTCGCAGCTGGGTCATCCTCGCCGGGGTGACGGGTATTTCGATTGTGACGATGGGCTAGTAACCTTTTGCATTGGTCATTTGTTAGAGAACGCATCCCCTGATGAGTACACATCGTCGGATGTGCCAAAAACAGGTAAGGGCCATAAGATATGGCGCACGGAAGACTTACCCATTATTCCCGTGAAATGGATACTTCACCCGAAGAAAGAGACCAAGAAGCAGCTCGTTATCATTGGGTCTCTCTTGAAGAGAAAGGATGTGACAGAGATTGTCAATGCGGGTGATCCCGATCGTGAGGGACAACTCCTGGTTGACCAGGTGCTCGCGTTTTATAAGTGCAAGAAGCGGTGCTTGCGGTTCTGGGTGTCCGCTCAGGATTCGGTATCCTTGCAGCGCGGACTGCAGAACCTCAGGCCAAACTCCGAGTATAAGGGATGGTCGGATGCTGCCTGTGCGCGCAGCAACGCTGACTGGCTGATCGGTATGAACTTCAGCCGCGCCTATACGCTGGCAGCTGACAGAGGCGGTCAGCGCGCGTTATTGGTCGTTGGTCGCGTGCAGACGCCGACACTGAACCTGGTTGTCGAACGAGATCGTGCGATCGAGGATTTTGTCTCAATTGCCTATTTCAACATTGAGGCAGAGCTTGAACATGCCAATGGCCGGTACACGGGGCATTGGCGCAGCAGAACAGAGCGCCAGGGCATCGATCATGAGGGGCGTATCACCGATAGATCAGTCGCCACGAGAATCGTCAGCTCTGTGACAGGAAAAGAGGGTGTTATCAGTGAGTATCGTAGCGAAAAAAAGAGGCAACCGGCACCCATCCCCTTCTCACTTGCGGACCTGACCATGCTGGCTTCCAAGCTGCACGGTATGACGGCGGAGAACGTTCTAAAGATAGCTCAGGCACTGTACGAGAAACACAAGTTAACGTCCTATCCGCGGACAGACACAGGATTCCTTCCCGAATCACAGCATTCTGATGCACCGATGATCCTGGCATCGATTGCTTCAAATTTACCGGATCTGAAAGGCACTATTGCTGATGCGGATCCCGCTTTCAAATCGAAAGCCTGGTCAACGTCGAAAGTGACTGCCCATCACGGAATTATACCTACCGCGCAGAAGGTCGCTATGTCCGCGCTGAACAAGGATGAATCCATACTCTATGGATTGATCGTGCGTCGGTACATCGCACAATTCTACCCGCTGCATGAATATCAGGATACACGGATTGAGACAACTATTGCCAAAGAGGTATTCGTATCAACGGGTAAAACAGTGCTGAAGCCGGGATGGCGACTCGTTCTGCCAGGTGGAGCTACCAAGGAGGAAGTGATGCTGCCAAAGGTATGTAAAGGCGACAGTGCCAACTGTGTTGATGCGTCCATCAAGAATGCGAAAACGGTACCGCCGAAACACTACACAGAAGGTACCCTGATCTACGCGATGGAGAACATCCACCGGCTGTACGAAGGTTCAACGGACGAGAAAACATCACTCAAGGAAGGGGATGGTATCGGTACATCGGCCACTCGAGCATCGATCATATCAGAGCTGAAACGCCGACAATACCTGGTACCCAAAGGCAAATCGATCGTGAGTACGCCGTACGGACGGGGTGTGGTGGATGCCTACCCTGACGCGATCAAGAGCGCACACATCACTGCGATGAACGAACGCAAGCTAAAGTCCATTGAACAAACGGGTAAAGGCATTGAACAATTCATGGAGGAACAGGAGAATTACATTCGCGAACACGTAAGCACTGTGAATGGGTTAACAGTCACTGTCGTCGGCCCACCAGAGGCGCGTTCTACCAAGAATAAGCGGAGCAAGAAGGTAGGGAAAAGAAAAACCGGAAACGCATCCTCGGAACACCGCTGCACAAAATGCGGGTCTGGACTGGTGCTGCGAAAAGCGAAAGAGAAAGGGACATCCTTTTGGGGGTGTAGTGATTTTCCTAACTGTCGATCAACCTATCAGGATCGTTCCGGTAAGCCGGAACTCTGAAATGCCTGGATGCTGACAGTATATATTTACCGTCAGCAACGGCTTCACATCCAGCGAGTTCAAATAGTGATAGCGTCAATGGTACCGCCATCATTCAGATAATCCCTCACCCATATCGGTTGTCTGCCCCTGCCGGTCCACGTTATACCGGGATCTGAAGGATTGCGATACTTGGGAGCGACTTTTCCTCGCTTGGCAGAAACCTTCTTCTTTTTGCGAACCGCAGCCTTCTTGGTGCTGCCGGCGCTGGTCCGGGGCTTGCGTGTTTTGCTGGCAGCAAGCTCGGACAAGTCAATGCCGGAATCCTGTGCCATGGTCACTAACTTGGCCATGGCGTCTTTTTTACCTTTTGCTTCCTTGACATTAATAGCCTTCTCAACCTTGGCTAGTTCCTTTCTGAGTTTATCAAGACTCAGGCCCGAAGTATTTACTGCCATAGTTGCACTCGTTTAACGTTGTTGTGGATCTGGAGGCATTACTGAAACTACGATATATCGTACATTGGGAAATTTCAATAATTATATCGAATTTGATGGAACAAGATGATATGACAGTTCACGCTTGTCTATAAGTTAGAACCGGCTACTCTCTGGCCGTCTCTATCGCTTAGCGGAAGCTCAATTGCCTCATTGGCAAAATCTGCAAAAGTTCGGAACACATGATGGGCAATTATTTTTTCGTTCGTACTTTCAAGAACGACAAAACCACCTTCCTCTCGATCATCGAGCTGGCCACTGGCTCTGTTTTCATCGATTAAGGATTTACCGTCATATCCGAGTGTACCTCCATGGCCAGACAAAACGACGTTGCTATCTCCGGGCGCACCGATATTCAGGATCAGGTTGCGTAGTGATTCCGAAAATGCTGCATGCTGGGACGACTTGACTGCGGTCCGATGAAGTAGCGAGTTGTCTATCGTACCCTCAGTGCCGAACGCATGCAGTGAGGTCTGTCGTGCCCGGCAGCTTGGACTTGAATAGACCGAAGAGACGTTGACAGCCAGTAGGTTGAAGACACGTCCGATCAGTTCAGCCTCTTGGATTCCAAGCGGAGTGAGACAGGTTGCTGCCGAAAACGATTCGCCGGACGCATCCAGTTTCTGATAGAGCTCTACCGCATCAAAAGCCGTGACACTGGTCCCTTTCGCTCGTTCTGCATGGCGAAAATGTAAAATATAGCCGCCCTTGATGACTTCCTGTGCCCAATATTCATGAGCACTTCTATCCGGGTATATTTCATAGCCGCTCTGAACGGGTGGCTGAGTCAATTCATTTTCGTTGGACGCCCGGTTGATCTGCACCAGAATGACGACGACAGATAATGGGAGTAAGAGACTCAGACTTGCTTTCACGAATTCAGATTTTGTCATGCCAACTCATATACGAAATTTTACACCTGAGGAGACTGGCACATCTCCTCTCGGCATGGGCATTGAAGCAGGATGGGATGAAGCCCCATTTCATGCGGTTCACTGTAATCGCATAGGCCACTTGCAATCGACGTTTCGTCGAATGATGCCGGGGGGGCGCTGCCACCTATCCCTGCCGAGTCGAACTGTAGTCGACATCGTGTTGATAGAGACCGGGAATAGGGCATTCGAAGTCCCCTCAAACCCGCTCGAAGACTCGGTTCGTACCTTCTTAGTGTCTGCAGCCACGACAGTCTCAATGGCGACTGAGACTGTCATCGAGCCATGTTGACGTGTCTCTGAATATCTGCAACCATAGAGTGGCTCTATGCGTTTGCTACAACGTCAAAACGTAGCGTGATTCGGCATAACACCAGGCAGTTTCCCGAATCCAGGCCTATCGGCTTGTGGTGTTTACTTTGATCGACAACCCAACCGGGGAGACATATCCCCTACCGGGTCATGTGTCTCCCTTCAACTTGTACGGAGAGACATATGCATTATTGAAACATCGTAACAACAAACCGGATGCCTGCATTGGTGAATCCGTTAGGTCTGTATACCTGGTTATTTGATAATCACTGCATCCCAATAACTAGGAGACAGAATTACACCTTTCTATTCCAGATCCCTTAATAGCTACGACAGCTGATGAAAATCAGAATCTCGCGGAATCGAACTTAGAATTTCCATACATGCATGTGGTTGACGTTGTAAGGCATGACGATCCGCATTACAACAATCCATAGCTAATGACTATACGACACTCACTTTTACGGTGAGCATCTAGATCTAATTGACCCCACTGGGAGACCATCTCCCTGGCGGGGTATGTGTTTCCCGAATATATTGATGGAGAAACACATGAACCAGGTAATATCACGAAACATAGAAACCATCCAGTATCTGCCTTTTGCAGATTGGATCAGTACCTTCAGGCCACGCGACGGTACGTCAATGGCCTGCGGAATTCCGGAAAGATATCTACATTTCCGATTTATTGATAAAGACTGGGAGCGAATAAAGACCGTAGATGATTCTCGTATATGGAGTGCAGTGCAGGATGAAGGCTCAATACATCTTGTCAGAGGTTCGCAGAATGCAAGTTCAGTTGCATACCTGGTCACCGAAGTCGGATGGGATGCTGATACTATTTTCCATGTCGATGTCCCAGTGGACCCTTCGATAGATGAATCATCGCTCGATATGCGTTCGATAGTATGCGAATACGGTTGTCAGGTAATGCAAGACAATATCGTCAAGGCATACTTTGACAGTGGCTATTTCTCGCATTGGTACTGCACATGGTGCGGCTCGACCTGTAACGACGATTAATGTTCGATAGAAAAGCCGGGTTGGTAGTTGCCGGTTTTACTAACGCTGGAATGTACGATTTAACGCGTTTGCTACAACGACAAAACGTAGCGTGATTCGGCATAACACCAGGTAGTTTCCCGAATCCAGGCCTATCGGCTTGCGGTGTTTGATTTGATCGACAACCCAACCGGGAGACATATCTCCCTACCGGGTCATGTGTCTCCCTTCAACTTGTACGGAGAGACATATGGACGACCCCTGATCGTGTACGACCCTTCGCTTGAGGCAGATGCTACCAGAGGCACAGTCTCGGATGAGCTTGTGGAGGGGATTGATCTGGCTGCAACCTTTCAGGACTATTTTGGCGCAGAGGCTATTCCTCATCGCCTTGAGGGGTCGCTTCTGCCTTTGATCCATGGCACCACACCGAGCGACTGGCGAGAATTTGCGTTCTCAGAATACGATTACAGTCCGACACCGGCAAGAACGGCACTGGGGCAAAAACCCTCGGAATGCCGGCTCATCATGGCGGTGAACAAGCGGTGGAAATACGTTTACGCAGAGAATTTTCAGCCAATGCTCTTCGATCTTGAGAACGACCCTCATGAGCTGAGTGATCTGGGCACTCATGCTGACTATGCAGGGGAACGTGAGATGCTTGATGAGGTCGTTTTTGCCTGGAGCAGAAGTCAGAGTCAGCGTATAACCACCACCGATCAACATATCAACGGTATGAGTGGCGGGGCAGAAAGGGCGAGTATTCTGATTGGTTACTGGGATGAAAAAGAGCTGGAGGCAGGACAGGAATAGCACATGCTAATCAACTCAAACGCGCTGAAAGTACAGCTGGAGAAAGTTAACGATCTAGAGTCTCGGATTGCGTTTCAGATGTCGGTTGTCAGCAAGAAGCTGGACCATTATGCAAATTCCCTGTTGAAAGAGACAAACATCAACCTGACGTCTTATCGTGTCATGAATATTGTCAACACATTTGGTGCCAGTTCAATTTCGGATATCAGCCGGCTCACGGCAATGGACCGTGCACAAATCAGTCGAATTGCCGTAAACCTTGAAGAAAAGGGATTGGTGGTATTTTCACAGAAAAATAGCGACAAGAGAAAAAAACTGATTGAACTGTCAAACAAAGGCGATGAGTTGATTGCGAGTCTCTTACCCGTTTTCAAGGAACGGCGCAAGAAGGTGAGGGAGCTTCTGGGCGAAGAGGTTTATGACTTCATGCTGCTTGGGCTCGTTAAGTTGGTAGAGACAATCGACTAGTAAAGAGTCACGTTTTACCACCATCAAGCTGCCAATAGCCGCCGTGTTGCGTCATCCGTTCAGCATGGGTTCCATGCCTCACACACCGTTCCCGCCTCCCTATAGACGATCAGATCCGAGCTGAACACGAGCAGCAAGAGCGATGCGCGGTGACCTGCCCTGACTGACACAGCAGCAAAATTGCCAGAACCCAGCGGTTGTTGTCGCTCTGTTTATTCCAGCAGGGTATACCAGATTAATGCGTGCGAATTTGTACCGCATTGATCCATCAACTGAGCCTCCAGGGTCTGCAAAAGGATCTGATTGTCAGAGCCATGCGCAGTGAACCGCACCACATGCTCATGCCGTCCGAATTCGAAAGAACCGATTGATCTACCTGGGGCCGTGCAGGCCAGAGTATGCCCATTTCTGACAGCGGAGCGAGCAATTACAGAGTCTTTCTATTGACTGTTGGTTCCTTTATGCGGCTTCCGTAAAAATTCACAAGTACACATTTCTATCTGGTGATGACCGGCAGGTTTGGTTTAGGGTTTGAAGACAACTGCCTTCAGTGGGCGGTTGTGATTCAATTCGTATTGAAAAACTCTATAATGACGATAGTCGGCAACCGATACAAAAGGGCAGGACATGACACGAGTGCACT
>RCNE010000043.1_pt1 | contig 49984 bp, 46 predicted proteins | sample 2041361 | NCBI WGS metagenome assembly RCNE01 (sample SAMN09708229, study PRJNA481090) | Marine sediment metagenome, whole genome shotgun sequencing project. | reverse complement strand
ATCCGAATTTATCGCTTGAATTCCATTGGTATCTAAAAGTAAGGCCCAAATCTTCATTCGTTTCTTCAAAAATGACCTTATTTCCTAAGCTGTTTTTGTATAAATTCCTATGAATTTTGTAAATACCTGAATACCTGTCAGCAAAAGGTTCCCATAGGTAGGTTTTGCCTTCTTTATGAATTTGCAAGATTGTCTTACTTCCTGTGATGTCAGCCGATTCTGTTATTTTATCGTCTGTATAATAAGGAAACAAAGATGATTCAGCATCTTTTCTACCAGCCGTCAAGCCTCCATTACTGGAAATAAACATCCAATGATTTGAGTCGCTCACAATGCTCATAAAAAAAGGTCGCATGGCATCACTATTGGAAATTCTATAATAATCTTCCTTATCAAAGGAAATTAATTCTCCCTTAATTTCTCTGGCTTCAAAGGAAGTTTTATTTTTTCCGATATATATTTGATTTTTACTCATTATCAATTTTTTTAGAATCTATAATTTTCACTTTTAGACGTACATATTGCGGGTTAAACTTTTAATTTCAATTGATTAATAATTCTTCTACTTCCTCTAAACTTTTTCCTTTGGTCTCTATCACGTATTTTTTTACAAATAATAATGATAAAACAGCCATAACCGCATAAATGGCAAAGGTTATCGTTGGGCCCAAATTTGTGAGTTCCCAAGGGAAGAATTGTGTCACTGTATAACTTACCAGTGAATTAAAGAACCCGACAACTGAAATAGCAATCCCTTTGATATGACCCGGGAATATTTCTGATAATAAGGTCCACATAACTGGGCCTAAGGAAATGGCAAAGGCAGCTACATATAACAAAATAGCGATCAATACAAGCGTTGCATTGATACTGATAAAATTCTTAATTTCGTTGCGTTTAAAACTGAACAACTGATCCTGATCCAATAAGGGACTAACCGCTGCAAAAGTTTCCTTTTGTGAATGATAGGTCTGGCCATCTAAACCTGACAATGCCGTTCTCATTTCTTTATTTTCAATTTTAGCCAAAGTAGTCTCACTGAAGTCATAAGTCGCATTGTTAAAGGCTAAGGTTGCCATGGACAAGGCAATGGTCATCGCAGCTGTACCAATGATCAGGAGCGGTTTTCGCCCTAATTTATCAATCAATCTGATGGCAACCAGGGTGAAAACTAAGTTTGTCAAGCCCACTACAATTGCCTGTAAAAAAGAACTGTCTGTGCTGCCGCCCGCCTGTTCAAAAATGGTTGGTGCATAATAAAAGATGGCATTGATACCTGTAATCTGTTGAAAAAAGGCTATCCCAAATGCAATGATCATAATGGTACTCATTCTGCTGGTAAACAATTCTCTTACTGTTCCTGCAGCTTGTTTCTTTGCGATACCTCTTTGAATTTCATCGATGGTTAGTTGCGCATATGCCTTGCCTCCAATTTTAATCAGGGTCTTCCTCGCGATCTCAACGAGGTTTAATTTTTGTATCAACCATCTTGGGCTTCTCGGTACAGTAAACAGTGCTATAAAATATAAAAAAGCGGGAATGGCCTCTACTCCAAGCATCCATCTCCAACTTTCACCGTCCAAATCTTTTAAGAAATAATTGGAAAAGTAGGCTACTGATATACCGATAACAATATTCAATTGATTTAACGAAACCAGACTACCCCTTAATTTAGGAGGGGCTATCTCTGCTATATAAATGGGTGCAATTAAAATCGCTCCTCCTATTCCTATCCCACCAATAATTCTGGCAACAACAAAAGTAACATATGTCGTGGCAGTTGCCGACCAAAGCGCTGATATGGTGAAGAGCATCGCAGTTACCAATAAAACATTCTTTCTGCCAAAACGATCACTCATGGGTCCGGCTACTATATTACCGGCCATGGCACCAAAAATGACACAACCCACTGAAAATCCTAATTCCCAATCAGACATTTCAAAATAAATCCTGATTCCACTAATAGCACCCGAAATTACAGCACTATCGAATCCGAGTAGGAAACCTCCCAAGGCAACAATAAAGCTGATAAAAAGCGTATAAGATTTATTCATAATGTAAGATTTGGTTAGTTGATTTATTAAGCTGTCTGATTATTTCAATACAATGGTTTGAATGGCATGGGCAGGCATTGATAACTGAGCTGTTTTATTGTCAAGACTAAGCATATAGTTAAGTTCGTCATCACTTGAATTCATAGCTACAACAACAACACTTCCGTCTGTATTAAGAAAAGAGGTCGCACTCAAATGATTTGCGGTGGTTCCTGTTGAAATTCTTTTTGCTCCTGGTCTGATAAATTTAGAAAAATGCCCGATATAATAGTAAGATCTGGTAAGCATCAGCTTTCCTGTTTTCGTATTGCCATGAGCAGGTGCAAAACAAAGATTTTGAACATGATTAGGCCCTCCTGTTTCATCCAGTAAAATATTCCAGTCGGTCCAGGCGACCGTTCCGTTATTGAAATCATTGATCATAGCCTTACCGTATCTTTCAGCAAGTTTTGGATCATCATTCTTCAATCTTTCTAGGTCATAACCTTCGTTACACCCTTCGGTAAAGATTAGGTTTTTATCCGGATAGGCATCATTGACGCCTGCAACATTTTTAAACATTGGCGTTCCGTCTTTCCAGTCTTCATACCAATGAAAACCAGTTCCCCAAACGTATTTATTGGCTTCAGGATCACTTAAGATCACATTCGCTCTTTCAAATAATAAGTCTCTGTTATGGTCCCAAACGATAACTTTTTTATCTCCCATTCCTGATTTCTCAAGTGTTGGTCCTAAAAAGTTTTTTAAAAAGTCTCTTTCTTCCTCAGCAGAATAAATACAAGACTCCCATCGCTGAGCAGCCATAGGTTCATTCTGAATACTCAGTCCCCAGATCGGGATTCCTTCTTTTTCGTAAGCCTCTATAAACTTGACATAATAATTGGCCCAGGACTGGTAGAATTCTGGTTTCAACTTGCCTCCCTGTAACATGTTGCCATTTGTTTTCATAAAAGCAGGTGGACTCCAGGGGCTGGCGTACATCAACAGCTCTCCTCCAGCAGCTTCAATTGCCTTCTTTGTAAAAGGTAAACGAAATTCCCTGTCATGGTCTATATTAAATGTCTTTAATTCAGTATCGCCTTCTTCAACATAGGTATAGCTCCCGGTTGAAAAATCACAACTGTGAATAATGGTTCTTGCCAATGAATAGCCAATTCCTTTATCAATACTATAATAAGCTTCCATAAATAAATCCTGCTGATCCTTATCCAGTTTGTAAAAAGTTTCAGCTGAGGCATCGGTCAAAGCAGCGCCAATACCTACAAAAGTTTGATGTAAACGATCTTTATTGACAAAGATCGAAGCCTCCGTTTCCAAAGGTTGCCTAAATTTTTCAAAACTAACGGCCCCCGTTTGTGAAAGCTTTAAATCAGTGCCATGCGCAGTGGTGTAAACTTCTGTATCGGAAATACTAACCGTTACATTTTCCTTTTCAGGAGCTTCATTAAGAGCCGTTTCTTTTACAGGTTTTTCACAAGCAGTAAGCATCACAACTGTGAGAATGACTCCTAAGATAATTGTTGAAGCGTTTTTGTTTCTCATAAGGCTTAAATTTTTAATAACAAGTCCAAATTTAACATTAATAATTAGATTCAATTAATAGAATTTCAATAAAATAATTGAAAAAAAAAGCGCAAGCCCCCATTGCTCGCACTCCTTTATTAAAAATAAATTATTGGTAAACTCTTACATAATCTATAATCATTTCTGAAGTTGTAAAACCTGGATCAATATCTCCTCCCAAAGTTCCTCCCATGGCAATGTTAAGTATTAGGAACTGATCTTGATTAAAAGGCCAGGTTCTAGAATCTTTATTCAAAGGATTATATGCATAAATCCTTTCTCCATCAAGTAAAAAATAGATTTGGTCCTCAGACCATATTACCGAATAAATATGAAATTGATCATTTTCATTTTCAATAGATGTTTCCTGCGTATTTACAGTGGCCCCAAAACTAGAAGGTGAATGTAAAGAACTTAGTACCTTACCTGGGTTATTACCTGTATACTCTGTGATGTCAATTTCACCACATTTAGGCCAAATATCCGTCTTATAATTTGATCCAAGCATCCATATTGCAGGCCAGGTGCCGCCACCAGATGGTAGTTTTGCCTTCACATCAACTCTTCCATAGGTGAAATCAAATTTTCCTTCTGTTTTCATTCTGGTTGAGGTATACGGAGAACCCATTAAGTTTTCCTTTTTCGCTATTATTCTAAGAACACCATCTTCCACTAAAACGTTGTCAGTTCTATCAGTATAATACTGTGACTCATTATTACCCCAGCCTTTACCTGGCTCTCCTGCACCACTTCCATCTCCTAGGTCATAAGTCCATTTATCAGCATCCGGTGATCCGTTTTTAGAGAAATCATCCTCAAATACCAAATTGGTATAATTGGGTACCACTTCCATTGCTTCTTTACTCAAGATAAAAAACCAATAGAGGTCATCGGCTCCTAAGGTTCTGACGACCATTTCTGACTCGGTACGCTCAAGTATTGTATAAACATGGGTTCCTCCAACATAAAACCCTAGAAAACCATTATCTCCAAGCCAAAAGGTATCTTGTCCGCTAATTACGGTATAACCCCATGAACCATTAAAATCATCTAAGGGGTAGTTTTCAATTTCATCCTGTTCATTTACAGGTTCTGATGTACTTCCAAAATCCTCTATTAAAGGATTCTCTTTTCCATAAATCGCTCCTCCCGTGTTACTGGTAAAGGTTTTAGCTGTGTTCAGAACATATTCGTCATCATACATGCTGGTTTTTTCCTTTTCAAAGGACTTCGATGAATAGAAATCTGGCGTAGCACCACCTTTCGGTCCAACACCCATGTGCGCGGTTGATTCACTTTTAATTCTCCATTTTTGAGAACCATCAGCGGTTAAGAATTGTAATAACTCATCTGGCATCTCTTTTTCAACAACAATATCAAAAGATTCAGTTTTACTTATGGATGTTCCACTAGAGCCTATTGCCTTAATCTGAACAGTAACAGCACCGGATTCTTCTATAGTAAGGTCAAGTTTACCATTTACCATATCAAAGGAACTACCTTTATATTCCAACACATATGACTCAGCGTTAGTCGCTTTCGCGTCAAATTCTACTATTCCACTTCCATTACCTAATATTAAATTATCCTCATTGCCTACTATATTATAAGTTATATTGAGATTTGACGGGTTTGATGTTGGTGGCGTGCCAGGTCCATTGTCATCACCACCGCAAGAGGTAGCGAAAAACATCAAAAAAATAAGTGATAAAAATTTAGTCTTCATGTTTCGTTATTTTTTAAGCAAAATATAAAATATAAATCATATTCTAGACCAAAAGAGGTATACAAAAAACATACAACTCTGCTTATAACAAAGGTAATTTAGTATATAAAAATGTTAAAATAGGATCTAAAATACTGTTGTATAAAGCATTTTACAATTTTTACTTAATAATAAAAGAGGAATGAAAAAACGTAACTAAATTGCTCAATGAATCGAATCATTGAGTCAATGTTGTGGTAATGTTGTGGTAAAATAAGCAATTTTGAGTATTTGTAGGGCCTCTAAACTTCCAGAATGTAATCAATTAGGCTATCTGAATGTTCAAGGTTTAATTTTTTCCTTAGCCTGTACCTCTTGATTTCAACACTTCTCACTGAAATATTTAATAAGGGAGCTATTTCCTTAGAGGAAAGGTTCAGTCTTAGAAAAGCACAAAATTTAAGATCATTAGCCGTCAAATTAGGATGTAAACTTTTTATTTTTTTTAGAAAATCTTTATCTGCGTTATTAAACGCCTCTTTAAAGAAATCCCAGTCATTGTTATTTTTTAAATTTTTATCGATGATTTTTATAACATCATCTTTCGATGATTCACTTTGCAGAAGCAATAAATCTCTTTTAATACCTAAAAGGAGCTCATTCTTATTGATAAGACTCATGGCTGTTATCGCTAGTTCACGGTTTTTATTATCTAACTCTGATTTTAATTGCTCATTTCGCAACAAGATAATTTCTTGTTTATTTTGCAACTGATTCATTTCCAAATTTCTTGTATTTTCTTGAATCAGTTTATTTCTTTGCCGACGGTAATAGCTAAGATAGGACTGATAAATGGCACCCATAAAAACAAAAAAGCCAATAAGATATAGGGCAATGGCCAGATTTGTAAGATACCATGGCTTTTTAATCTTAAAGTCAAAACTGGCTAAATTGTCTAAAATTTTGTTTCCAACTTTCGCCTTAACAACAAAAGTATAGGATCCATAGGGTAATCTTCCAAGAGAAATGCTTGAGTCATGAAACCATTTACTCCAATCATCATTCAATCCTTTTAATTGATACTGATAACTTACTTTCGCATATTTATCATATTCTGGCACATTAAAAGAAACATTCAAATCCCCATGATCATATTCAAATTCCTGACCGTTCTTTAAAGAAACCGGATCGATATCAAAATTTCTATGTTCAAAGTAAATCGAATTTAAACTGACCTCATATTTCTCTTCCTTTACAAGATCGAGATTTAAAGTGGCATATCCGTTAGAGGTACCTATAAGGTAATGATTATCTATTACTTGTGACATATTCTCATACCCAGTAACTCCCAAATTTCTTCTAAAAAACTCTGGAATTGCTACCTTAGTGACAAGAGGAGTAGCATCAAAATTATCGGGTGTCATGGAGATAATATTGCCTTGAGAAAAACCCCATATTTTATCCGTATCTCTTTCTACAATCAACCGTCCTCTAACTTTATCTTCTTCATTGTAAAAAACATCAGTAAGTAAGGAATCCATTGAAAATTGCATAGTGCCTGGATCAAAATCAAAAATCCCTTCGTTGGAAGCATAAAGAATCATATCCCGATAAGATGAAATACTTGAATCATATCCTTTTGAAGGAATTAATTCAGTGTTTACAATAGTTTTAAAATCCTGATCAATTTTCAATTTAAAAACACCTTTGAATTCATGGTTAATCAAAACCTTTTGATCAGCTAAAAGAACAACTGTCTTACTGGAAATGTCAAAACCATCAATTTTGTTCCTAAACTTCCATTGACCACCTTCCTTTTTCAAAATACTTAAACCATTGTAATTACCTTGAAGGATAAGACCTTCCCTCCCCTTAACAAGATTGACACCCCAGGTACCTGACCCAAAAAAAATCTGCTCCGCTACTTCGCCATTAATGATAAAAGTTCCTCGGTTATGACTACAAAATAAGGTGTCATCAATAAGTTTGAGATCCCAAACCTGGCCATTTGTGTTTTTAAGCATTTTAAATTCATCCAAGGAATTCAGATTTTTAAAAAATAAACCTTGATTCGTTCCCAGGTATACATTTCCATTATACACTATAGAGGCATATACATCTCCTAATTTACCTTTTATGTCTGTGTACACTTTAAAAGCAGATGCAAGATTAACAGTGCTAATCCCATTATCCAGGCCTATCCATAAATTATCATCTGCATCCTGAAACGCAGTTAGTACTGTATTATTGATCAAACCTCTTTCCTGATTGATGGTTTCAACGATCTGCCCAGTTTTATCTAAATGAATATACCCTTTAGAAATAGTACCTAAAATGAATCCACCATCATTAAGTTGAAGACTTGTGTACAAATTCAATTCTTGTATTCCAACAAGTCCATCAATTTTCCATTCGGTGATGGTATTGTTATCAAAAAAATAAAACTTACCATCCTCAGTTATGATGAGTAATTTATTTGTGACCTTGTAGATTCCTACAATAAAACTTTCACTAAATATCTTGTGATCTGACATCAAAACGGCTTTCCCATTTTGGATTGCATACAGTCCCCCCGATTTTTTTTGAATATAAATATTCGAACCCAAGTTAAAAATCTTAGCCCTGGTCGTATTGAAATCAATGATCTCAAATTTCTCTTCTCTGATGTTATAAAGATAGATACGATTTAAAGATTGAAACAATACCCATTCATCTCGAGAAGTAATATTCCAAAAATGTTCATCGTCAATTAAAGGCTCGCTCAACTTATCAAGCAGTGAAACGTATTCAAATTTGCCATATTCATTCGAACTCCAATAGCCAAATTCCATATAGCATCCCGTATAAATAAGGTCATCAACTCTATGAACCGCCCTAATAATGGTTCCGTTAGGCGAAGGATACAACTTCCAGCGTGCACCATCAAACTCTAATAATCCAATATTATTACCAAAAAATATGTGCTTATCTATAGACTGGGTTATAGACCAGTTTTGGCTTCCTGCACCATAATCAACAATGCCATAATTTTGTATAGGTGGCAATTCTTGGGCTTTCAAAATTCCAGTCTGAAAAAAAAGACATCCTAAGATCAAAAAATACCTGATCAAAATGAGTTGATTAGTAAAATTAAAAGATGAATTCATTGTTCCAAATATAGTCAATATAAAACTCATGAATACATGTAGTCTATAATTGCATTTCTCACTTCTAATGAAAAAAAATATAAAGAAGAAAATCAAATGAAATCCCATTATTTTTTTATCTACATTTGAGCAAGTTTTCTATTTTATACGCTCAAAACTGATAATTATCAATAATTTAAATTATAAATTCTAATAAATGTAGATAATAAACAGGTTTACAATAGTTTATGATTAATTTTAAAAATAATTATTTTCCTTTTTATAACTATAAGAAAATTCTATAGTAGCTCTAAAAAATATTTTAACTGTTTGATTTAAAGATTTTTAACTATTTTATTTTCGCTTAAACATCTGCGCTTATCAAAAACAGATTTCTTTATGTATCGAGATTTATTTTCCCCGTAAAACAACACTAGCCACTCCCCTTTCTTAAATTTTAAAACCCATTTTTAAATACATTTTTACCTCCGTAAAAAGTAAGGATTATCAATTAAAAAATTGATAAATTTATACCTGGCCACTCACCGATATTCATCAATAAAATATCTCAAAAAATAAATAAACCAGATTGAATTCCAATCAAAATACTGTAACTTTATAACGCACAAAAATTTCGTGGAAAATTAAATTAAAGCTTATGAGTTACTATATAAATAAAACCTTAAAAGGCATAACTTTTGAAGAAGGTATAGCAAGAATTACAGCGTCTTTAAAAAATGAAGGTTTTGGGATTTTGACTGAAATTGACTTAAAGGCTACCTTAAAAAAGAAACTGGATGTTGATTTTTACAATTACATCATACTCGGAGCTTGCAACCCTTCATTTGCTTTTGAAGCCCTTCAGGCAGAAGATAAAATAGGCACTATGCTGCCATGCAATGTCATTGTTCAGGAAAAGATCCCCGGGGAAATTGAAATTTCTGCTGTTGACCCCATGGCCTCTATGCAGTCTATTGAAAATGAAGATCTAGGGAACATGGCTAAAGAAGTTAAAACAATGCTTGAAAAATGCATTGAAGCTTTGTAGAATAAGTATCTAGATTGGTATTCGATTAAAACAGACCCGATACGTTTTATTATGAATGTAACGAATCATTCAATAGGGCCTTCATAGCTCAATGTAAAGGTCTTTTGACCCAAGGAAACCCATTTACCTGCCAAATAATCCCAATAACCGTAATTTAAATTGAAATCGGGAAGCAAAATACGGTAGATTTCTTGCCCGTCTACCTTACCCATTAACTGTAATTGCAGCTTCTCCCCATTATCGCCATTGGTATACCAAAGCAAATCATCCACCCCATCAGTCTGATGGACGAATTTCAAATCGTACGTGCCAATATCGCCAGTTTTACTGAATACATAAGTGCCTGCAAGACTAGAAGGTCCAGGAACGGGACTGATCAAGATCATATCATACAAAGCACTATCCGGTAAAGGCTCAAGCAATCTTATCTGATCAGCAGCACCTTGTTCATCTGGCGATTCCCAGTACATATTTGTTCGAATCTGAAAAGTCGCACCATCGAGCTCGTACGCGTTATTGATCGGCTCAATTGGCTTATCATCATCTGAGCATGAAAATGCGAGAAACAAGCTAAAAACCAGTGCAAATGTCCTGTGATACAAAAGGCTCTTCATACAATTAAAACTAATATTTATGCAACTTATGATAGAATTCCCGAATGTATAATTAATTTTGCAAAATAAAACAGTTACCCATGAAATCATTTGAGGACTTAAAAATTAACAAGCCGCAATTAAAAGCCTTAAATGATATGGGCATAGTAACACCGACTCCGATACAGGAAAAATCGATTCCGGCGGTGAACTCTGGAAATGATATGGTTGGGCTCGCTCAAACGGGGACGGGAAAGACTCTTGCCTACCTCCTTCCGGTTTTAAAATCGCTTACTTTTTCTGATCAAATCCATCCAAGGGTGCTCATTATAGTCCCGACAAGAGAATTGGTGGCTCAGGTGGTATCTGTAACCGAGCAACTCACTACGTATCAAAATGTAAGAATTGCAGGTATTTACGGTGGTGTAAATATCAATCCGCAAAAAGAATTGGTTAGTCAAGGGCTTGATATTTTGGTTGCCACCCCGGGAAGGTTATTTGATCTCGCTGTCTCTGGAGTGCTGCGTCTTTCTGCTATTCAAAAATTAGTACTAGACGAAGTAGACGAAATGCTTTTTATCGGTTTCAGGCCTCAATTAATGAACATACTTGACATTCTTCCGAAAAAAAGGCAAAGCATCATGTTTTCTGCAACTATTACCCAGGAAGTAGATGATCTGATACAAAGCTTCTTTAAAAGTCCTAAAAAAATTGAAATCGTGCCCGTAGGTACTCCCCTCGAAAAGATAGTGCAAAAAGGCATCGCTATACCCAATTACAAAACCAAGGTTAACTATCTTATTCACCTTCTTCAACAAGATGGACTCGACAAAGTATTGATCTTTACCAAGAATAAGAAAATTGCCGATCGTCTATATGAAGAATTGAATGAAATCCTGAGTGAAGAAATGGATCTTATCCATTCTAATAAATCACAAAATTACAGATTTCAGGCCATTGATAAATTTCAGGAAGGATCGATAAGAATTCTTATCGCCACTGATATTGTATCAAGGGGTATGGATATTCTTGGTGTTAGTCATGTAATCAATTTCGACGCCCCTTCATACCCCGAACAATATATCCATAGAATTGGACGTACCGGAAGAGCCAGGAAAAGTGGAGAAGCTATATTCTTATTTGTTCCAGGTGAAGAAGAAGCAGTTCTGGAAATTGAAATCCTTATGCAGACGGAAATTCCTTTAGAAAAATTATCAGAGGAGGTAACAATTTCTAAAGAACTTATGCCAGAAGAAAAAGACAACACATCTGAAAAAGAGATAGGAGGAAAAGAAAAACCAAAGGCAAAAGTAGGAGCAGCATTTCACGAAAAAAGTGAAAAAAACAGAAAAATAAATTTAGGTGGGTCTTACAAAAGAGAGATCAAAAAAAAGTACAAAAAGCCTAAAACCAGACCTCCAAAGACAAAAGGGAAAAAATAGTTTTCCAGACACTAAAAAAATAATACAATTTTTCTTTACTTTTTTCTGCTTCGCAACAATATTAGAAATGTATATGCGTTGTAGTATCTCATTAGTTTTTATTTTAAAACTAGGGAAAATTGTTATTGTTAAAGAAGAGAACTCTCCTGTAAAACGGAGAGTTTTTTTATGCGTTTTATTTTGTTGATTAGACCATATTCATAGCGATTCACTTAAAGTAACAATTTAAAATATTTTCGAATTATTTTTCTCCTGAAACAATATAAAAAACGAATGAGCGTTGTATAATCTCATTAGTTTTTTTTATTTTAAAACTAGGGAAAATTGTTATTGTTAAAGAAGGAAACTCTCCATTAATTTGGAGAGTTTTTTCTTTTGAGATAAGTCAGTAATTGACCAATATCCTACCTTAATATTTCTTTATATCTTTTTATTTTTCTGTCAGATGACAATATTAAAAATGAATATGCGTTGTATAATCTCATTAGTTTTTTTTATTTTAAAACTAGGGAAAATTGTTATTGTTAAAGAAGAAAACTCTCCATGGAAATGGAGAGTTTTTTTATGTTTTTAGAAACAAAGTCTTAATACTATTCTACTCCAACACCTCTTTTATGACTTTGCCCGTATGACTATTTGGAAATGATATTTGCAACAGATTTGACACTGTAGGTGCAATATCAATAATCTCAACATATTCACGACTCCTTCCATTTTTTATTCCTTTTCCAAAGAACATCATGGGAACATGTCTGTCATAACTATATCCAGAACCATGAGTAGTACCAGTTTGTCTTTTATAGATCATAGCAGGATTTGGAATTACTACAATATCTCCTGATAATTTTTGATTATATCCGTTTTGAATATAACTCAAAATTCCTGTTGTAAAATTGGTGGTTTGAAGTGTTCTTGCTGTCACCACTTTGTTAACACCTTCATAATTAATCATATCATCGGCTAATCGTTGAGAAACAATAGCTGCATCAAGACCTAGTTTATCCAGAGCTTCCCTATTTAAAAATACTTGATTATTCGAAAAATTCTCTATAAGATCAGAAGCTCCATAATATTTTTGACAAAGCTCATTTAAATAGGTGCTAAATGCTGCGTAGTCAAAATATCCTGCAGGAATCTTCAAAGACTTTAAATATGCCGGAACAGGCGCAACTGCATGGTCAGCGGTTAAAAACAAGGTATAATTACCTTTCCCTATCCTGCTATCCAGGTAATCCAAAAGCTCAGCAATATCAAGATCCAACCTTAAATAAGTATCTTCAACCTCTTTTGAATCAGGGCCGTAGCGATGACCAATATAATCAGGGCTTGAAAAACTCATAGCCAAAAAATCAGTATATTCTCTCTGTCCCAGATCTTCACCTTCAATAGCAGCTTTGGCAAATTCAACCAATATTGAATTTCCAAAAGGACTCTCTTTGATTAAATCGTAATTACCATTTTTATCCTTTAGTTTTTTAAAATTATGTGGGAAAACTGGTTTCTCCTCACCATTAAACAAGCCTTCATAAGGATTGTCATCTGCAATACTTTCTGTATAGCTTTTGATGGGATATAAGGTTTCCCATTTATTTTTCATATACTTTTCAGGAAGTCTCTTTTTATTGAAATCATTGACCCAACGAGGCAAGGCATCCATATAAAAAGAAGATGTCACAAACTTTCCCTCATTTTTTCCCACAAACCAATAAGAGCCATTAGACGTATGTCCTCCAGGCAATACGGCAGATCTGTCTTTGAGTCCGATTGCCACCGTTTTTCCATTCATATTTTGAGATAACCTGAGTTGGTCGGTAACAGTAGTCGCCAAAAGGTTTTTAGGAGATTTTTGTTCATTCACTTCTTCTGTTCCTACTGCCTCATAACTAAAATCATCTACGCAATAGATCATTTTCTTAGCATATTTATCATACCAGTCATTCGCAATGATTCCATGTCCACTACCTGTAGTTCCTGCATAGATAGAGGCATGACCTACAGCAGTAACCGTGGGTAAATAATTATAATGGGCATTCTCAAAATTAAACCCTTCTCCCAAAATTCTTTTAAAACCATCCTCGCCAAAACGGTGATAGAATCTTGTTAAATAATCATAGCGCATCTGATCGACTATAATTCCCACCATCAATTTTGGGCGGTCAACTTTAGTAATATCTTGAGCGACTACATCTAAAGAGAATTGCATTAAACAAAGAACAAGCAATAACTTTCTCATGATTTATTTTTTTGAGCCTAAATTTAAGGATAAAAGCGTCTTTATATGTTCATATGTCAGCTAAATTTTAATATTTTAGCACTATTCTAATCGATATGAAATATTTGCACAACATTGGGCTTTATTTTCTTATGCTGGTACAGGTTTTTAAAAAACCTCAAAAAAGATCAGTATTCAGAGAGAGTCTGTTTAAAGAGATTGAAGAACTTGGCTTAAAATCTATAGGCATAGTCGCCTTTATCTCATTCTTTGTTGGCGGAGTAGTTGCCATTCAAACCGCATTGAATGTTGATAGTCCCTGGATTCCCAAATACCTTATTGGATTTGCCACCAAAAGATCCATTATTCTTGAATTTGCTCCGACCTTTATGTCGATCATACTCGCTGGTAAAGTGGGTTCTTACATCACCTCAAGTATCGGAACAATGCGTGTAACAGAGCAAATTGATGCCCTTGAAGTAATGGGAGTCAATGCGTTGAATTTTTTGGTTCTCCCAAAAGTAATTGCCGCAGTATTTTTCTATCCATTTATTGTATTACTCGCCATGTTTTTAGGAATTTTCGGAGGATGGGTTTCTGGGTTTATGACAGGTTTGTTTTCATCAGACAGTTATATTGAAGGGATAAGAATGGATTTTCAACCTTATTTAATTCGATATGCCCTTACTAAAACCATGGTTTTTGCTTTTGCCATTTCAACCATTCCATCTTTCTATGGCTTCTATGTCAAAGGAGGTTCTCTGGAAGTTGGAAAAGCTAGTACTCAGGCTGTGGTTTGGACCAGTATTGTAATCATATTACTCAACTATTTCCTTACTCAAATGTTATTAGGATAAATGATAGAAGTTAAAGACATACACAAATCATTTGGTGACCAACACATTCTTAAAGGGGTTTCTGCTACTTTTCATAAAGGAGATACCAGTATGATCATTGGGACCAGTGGATCGGGTAAAACCGTTTTTTTAAAATGTTTATTAGGCCTTTTTTCTCCAGAAAAAGGCGATATCTGTTATGACAACCGTCATTACAGCAAAATGACCTTGTCAGAAAAAAGGGACCTGCGAAAGGAAATAGGTATGGTCTTTCAGGGAGGAGCTCTTTTTGATTCAGAAACCATAGAAAATAATATCAAATTTCCTCTCAAAATGTTTACTGATCAAACGGAGGAAGAAATGAAAGACAGGGTAAACTTTGTATTGAATCGAGTACACCTGGAAAATGTGAATGACAAATTCCCCGCCGAACTTTCGGGAGGAATGCAAAAAAGGGTTGCCATTGCAAGGGCCATTGTAATGAATCCTAAATACTTGTTTTGCGATGAACCTAATTCTGGCCTCGACCCTAATACAGCCATTGTCATTGACAATCTTATCCAGGAAATTACTGATGAATACCAAATGATCACGATCATCAATTCTCACGACATGAATTCGGTAATGGAAATTGGGGAAAAAATTATTTTTCTTAAACAAGGAATAAAAGAATGGGAAGGCTCAAATAAAACTATTTTTAAGACTGATAATAAAGCAGTTACTGATTTTGTGTATTCTTCAAACCTTTACAAAAAAGTGAGAGAGATGTACAATAAAGAATAATACATGTTTGAAGCATAAGTTGTTTAAGGCTGAATCAATTGCTTTTTCAATTCGAATGCCTGATGCTTACCAAGTGAATCCTTTATGATGATGTTTATGCTGGTTTCAATATTCAAAGGAGAGTCCCTCAATAGAAGATCGCAAATATCCATCTCATCTACTTTAAGATCGTTTATCTGAAGAATTTTATCACCGTATTGTGCTTTTTTTACTAATTCCTCTTGCCAGACTAATCCAATAACCAGCGTCGAATCTTTCATTGTAGGACTAAAATCCCAAACCTCTTCTGCTAGATCAACTTGCTTTTTAAAAGCCTCGAAATAGAATTTTTGATCCTTATAATCGAGTGTAACTATTCCATGTTGCAAAATGTCTGATCCTATTCTTGATTTAGCAGCTGTTGTAGAAACACTAACCACATTTTCAAAAGCAACTCCTGGCAATAAAATCTCAGGAATCAGAACCCGGTAATGTAAAGAAGGTGCAGCAATCCCAAACAAACCAAGACCTTTATAGCCAATTGCTGTTTCAACATTCCTAAAAACTTTAAGGCTGTCAAGCATTTTGAAACTATTAAATGAAAGGTCATAAAATCCTTGAGCACCTGTATCAAACAGGACCTGCTCTTTAGCACTATTTTCCCCTTTGAGGCCAATCCAGATATAAGGACTGCTCTGGCCGCTGCTCAAGGCCATATCAAGCCCATTCATTCCTTTTAAGTCCAATTGATCTTTCTGATTTGTGATCGTTATTTGCTGTTTTCTAGAATCAATTTGAACGATTGACTTTCTAAGCAAATTACTACCGATGATCCCATCTATTTCAAGACAATCAAACAGAAAGTTACTGTTATGATCATTTACTATTGCTGGAGAATTTTTGAAACTAACACCTGCAATCTGCAACATTGGGATCTCTACAACTTCAAGCGGCCTTTTAGAATCGTTCGCATCTTTTACATTAACACTGTTGAGTTCTTTGGTTTTAATCTGGTTTTTTAAGAAGTGACTAATGAGGTTAGGAGCACCTGTATCAAACAAAAACTGATAAGTTTCTCCTTCAATTTGAACAGGAATGATGAGTTTACTTTTCAATTCCTTGTAAGTAACTTCAGTATAGTAATTTTTCTGAACCGACCTACCCTTGTTGAATCTTACTTTTTGAGCATAAAGTGCGGTGCAGCTTAATAGCAGCGCGATCAGCAGCCGAAAAAAATATCGATTTGAAAAGCTCATATAACCTTACACAACTTAAACTATTTAAGCTGCCGTATTTCTAGATTTTTAATATTTAAACGGGTCTGTAACCATTTCTGAAGTCTTTCCTCCTGCTGTTTTCTCTGTCGATTGTTCACCTTATTCTTCCATCTCACAGAAACGACATTAAGCGTATCCATTTTCTCGAAATTTGACACAAATTCTCTGGAATATCCAATTTCTTCAAGATCAGCATAATTGATCTGTATCTCTTTAATGATCCTGTCAAAATGAACCTCACTGGCATAATACTGTCGTAGGTCTTTTTCAAGCTCATTGATTCTAAGATCCTTTTCCTTGATGGTTTCTTCTCTGGAACTCAGCATTTGATGGGAATTTATATACAGCTCTTTGATCTTGTCAATATCTTCACGTATACCCGTATCATCCTGACTTTTTAGAACGGTCAATTTGGTATTTTTCAATCCCAATTCCTGAATTTGCTCTTCCCACCTTTTCATATCCCTAGCCGAATAGTCGCTACCGAAAACATATAATTTGATCTCTTTTTCTTTAAAATCGATACTTTCCTTACTATCACCAATGATATTTACCCCTTCTTGTTTCAAATTTTTGATAAATTTTTCAGCTCTAATTGTATAATCATTTAACACATATAACTGATAAAAAAGATAAATACTAAAGGAAAGAATTACAAAAGCAATCAATGATGCAATACGGGAAATTCTTTTTCTTTTGGCCTGATTGATATACTTAAGCATTGGAAACTTTAAGTATTTCGTAATGACAAATGCAGCAAGTGCTATAAAAATACAGTTAATAGTAAAAAGAAACATGGCTCCTCCGAAATAGTTGAATTGCCCGGTTGCCAGACCAAATCCGGCTGTACACAAAGGTGGCATCAAGGCCGTTGCAATAGCCACACCTGCAACAGTATTAAACTGTGGTTTATTTCTACTAATGGCAATAATTAAGGCCAAACCACCAGATATTGCTATCAATACATCTCTTACATCAGGTTTGGTTCGGTTCAGAATTTCAGGAGTAGCTTCCTTGAAAATAGGTATACTAAAGAATAAAAAAGAAGTCAAAAGGCTTAAAAATACCATGGCTCCAAAGTTGATCACTGAAGCTTTTAAAGTATCTACATCATTTACGCCTATGGAGAATCCAATCCCAAGAATAGGGCCCATGAGCGGAGATATTAACATGGCTCCAATGACAACTGCTGTTGAGCTCACATTCAATCCTATAGAAGCAATCAAAATTGAAAAAACCAGAATCCAAGCTGTTTGTCCCTTAATAGAAACCCCTTCTCTGATTGTTTTTGCAGTTGCTTCCTTATCTGTATCGCGACGAATACTTAAAAGCTGAGGGATATATTCCTTTAAACTCTGAAAAAAGCCCTTAAATTCCTTTTGGACTTCATCCTTATGTTCCTGAAATTTCTTATCCTCCTCTACCTGATCCTTCTTATTTTCTTCCATAAATACTTTACTTGTCGATGACCTAAGTAAATGTAGTAAAAATTAGCCTTTGTCAAATCTCTTCTTCGCCTCTTTTGAAACCTCTTTGATCTTCTGTTCCTTAGATTTAGGATAAATCATAATGGTATCGTTCGTTTCAACAATAATATAATCACTGATCCCTGCCACCACAATTTTTTTAGCTCCTTGGGTACTGATCATATTATTTTTCGCATCCAGAAAGTACCCATTGGCATTTACTATGGCATTGCCATTTTCATCCTTTTCAAGTTTGTCGTATAATGAACCCCAGGTACCCAGGTCATTCCAACCAAAATCTGTACCCATAACATAGACGTTTTGAGCCTTTTCCATAATACCATAATCAATTGATATATTAGCTGCTTCGGGATAGTGATCTGCTATAAATCCAGCTTCCTTTTCAGAATTCCAGCAAGAGGCGCCACTTTCAAATAAATCACACATCTCTGGAAGACTGCTTTGAAAAGAATCTAGAATACTTTTTACGCTCCAGATAAATATCCCTGCATTCCAGAGATAATCACCCTGAGCAAGAAATTTCTCAGCCGTTTTCAGATCGGGCTTTTCTGTGAAATTCTTCACTTTCTTCACCTCTTTTTCACCATCTTCAAACTGAATATAACCATACCCTGTATTTGGTCCGGTAGGTTTTATACCCAGAGTCATCAAAATATCATTTTTCTGACAGGCCTCGAACGCTGACTTTACATTTCGCACAAATTCTGCTTCATTATCGATATAGTGGTCAGAGGGTGCAACGATCATTACAGCCTCCTCATTCTGATCGGCTATTTTAAGGGCTGAATACAAAATACAGGGAGCCGTATTTCTCATAGCGGGCTCTAGTAATACTTGATTTTCAGTAACTTTTGGCAAATGCTCCATTACCAACTCTTTATACCTTTGGTTGGTTGCTATCAGTATTTGATCTGCAGGGATCAAGGTTGATAATCTGTTAAAAGTCTGTTGTATAAGTGACTCTCCTGTGCCCAGCATATCGTGAAACTGCTTTGGGTTATCAGGAGTACTTACCGGCCAAAATCGGGAACCAACTCCCCCTGCCATGATCACTGCGTAATAATTCTTATTCATCATTTTAATTTATAAGTTCTACCTCTGCATGTGGATGAAATATGTACTTTCTATGAGTGAGTACTTCAGCACATTCGTATCGTGTACGTCGTTTTTTTCCTTTGATAAAAGTTTTGTTCCGATACTGAAACCGGCTCTTATCGGGAATCTCAAAAATAAGCGTTTTATCTGTAAAACGATCATAATGTCTAAAAGCTAATGACAAGTTAATATCCCCGTCACTGCTTGCCTTGGGATTGATCAGATACCTTGCTAAAAGGCTCAATATTTCATCCGGAAATATCTCAGGACTTAGAAAAGGCAGCATCAGGTATTTAAAATTCCTTTTCCATTCCACCCCATGAGGTCTTACTTTTTTATATTCCTGAAAAGTGACTAAATGCGCGTATTCATGCACAAGTGTCAACAAAAATCGATAAGGATTCAGGTCATTATTGATAGTGATCTGAACCTTTCCATCGCTAAACCTTTTAAAATCACCGTGTTTGGTGCTTCTTTTATTTACAATTTTTAGACGACAAGGATAACGCTCTACTAAGCCGATCACTTTTTCCATCGCCTCCTCTGGAATATATTTTTGTAGAATTTCTTTTTTCGTTTCCAATCAATTGCTGCTTTGCTATGCTAAAATTTTCTGCTAAGGTGTTGAATTCGATACTTGCAATACTTTTCCATTGAATACTTTATTTCCATTTAGTGCAAATTCTGAAATGTAAGTTGCCATATCTCTTGCAGATACTGGAGCCTCATAATCTGGAAAAGCCTCTTTTAGCATTTCTGTCTGTACAGCACCAAGGGCTAAAGTATTAAAGGAGACACCTCTTTCTTTATATTCTTCCGCCAGCAATTCCATTAAGGTAATGACAGCTCCTTTTGATGAACTGTAAGCAGCAAGACCGGCAAACTTCATGCTTCCCTGTATACCTCCCATGCTACTAATTGTGATCACATGAGTTCCTTCAATTAAAAATGGATCAAGCATCCTTGTAAGTTCGGCTACAGCGAAAACATTGACCTGATAGATCTTCTGAAAATCCTCAACAGTAGTCTCCTTAAAAGGCTTATGAAGTAAGGCTCCTGCGTTATGGACAACAATATCTACTTTTTTCCAATTTTCGCTTACAAAGCTAACTACTTTATCAATTCCAACACCTGTAGTAATATCCGTTTGTAAAGTATGTAAGTGTTCATAGCCTGAGGCCAGTTTTTCAAGGCCACTTGTCTTTCTGCTTAGGGCAAGCACCTCATGACCAAGATCTGAAAACATCTTGACCAGCTCTAATCCAATACCCCTGCTGGCACCTGTTACCAGAATTCTTTTTGAGTTCATATACTATTGGTTTTACTTTATTCTATTTAGGTTGCATAAACGATCAAAAATATGAAACATTGGCACTGTCAAAGGAATTATGACAGGTGCAAAAAAATTACTCTTCAAAAATAATATGCTGGTAAGCACCTATATCTGGAGAAGTAATACGATTAACCCCAAAAAGATCAAAAGGTACTTGCCCGGCTGCCGATAGATCTGCATTTGCCTTGGCGTCTGACACATCACCTATAAAAAGCTCGTTTGAATTGACATCCTTAAAGTCAGGTTCACCATTAAAAATATTATCCTGATACTTATTTATATCGTCAAAATCATATAGAGGATTATTGCCTGAACCACCCCCTGAATCAGCAAATCGCAACAGATTATTTTTAAAATTAAAATTGAAAGCGGCCTGATCATTTTGTTGGAGTCTGAATTCAATACCTTGATTTCCTTCAATGATACAATTTGTAAAGTTTGCAGCCAGCAAATCATTAACCATCAGTTCTCCAGAACCATCAATACCTGTAGAAGATTGAAAATTATTTACAATTACGGCAGGAAATTCTCTGATACCCCCTGACCAATAGTTGGCAAAAGTAGCATGCGTGAAATTATAAGTACCTCCATAGGTACAAGCAAGAGAAGACTGCCCATTGTTTCCGATCACTAGATTCGTCCCTGTTATATTCGTGGCACGTGCAAACAATCCAAAGTTACTGGTATTATAAATTTCAGTATTTTGAATTGTAAGGGCAGGTCCAACTGTGCTCCCAATCGAATCTACCAAAATTCCGATGATGCTATTTTTTATTAAAGTATGGTTGATAAGGTGCTCCTTGCTCCCAGCCTTTAACCAAATTGTCCCCCATTGTCCTGCGATATCTTCATAAAATGGTTCCAGCCGATCTCCTTGAATAATTACTTTTTCGTCTAAAGTACCATTGATCTTGAGCGAAGCGTTTTTTTCAACCAGCAATCCTGAATTTTCATGAAAATGTATGCGTGCCCCTTTTTCAATAGTTAGTCTATTCCCCACATTCACTCCAACATAACCATAAATAACATAAGGTTTCTCATTGGTCCAAATCGCATTACCTTCCAAATAAAATCCATCCACTAATATTTCTTCACCTTCATCATCAATACCCCAAACGATCTTTTCCTTGATCCCTTCTGAATCCTTTTGAGGAAACAAAAAATAGGCATCCTGAACCAGAGTTACCAGCTTTATGTCCTGTTCGTTATCTAACTGGTCAAATATGATCTCATCAATATAAAGAGGATCATTAACCTTAGAATAATCGATAGTAGCTTCTACAAAAACATAAATGCTGTCTTTAGGTAAAATGCTAACATTTTCGAATGATTTTCCTGGCTCGCCATTTACATTAAGTCTATAAAACGATTGTTCTCCCTTACCTAATCTAATGCTTGGAATACTGATATGCTCATTACTTTTATTATAGACCTTAAAGGTTCTGGTGCTCGAGCTAATATTGGTAAAGACCGTATCAAGGAAGACTGTATCCTTTGAAAAAGTTAATTGACCTGTACTAGGCCTTGTCTCAAAAATATCATCATTGCAAGACTGCAGAGACATAAAAACAATAAGTATTAAGAATAGATATCGAAGCATACTCATTTATTTTTCAATCAATTTGATTTCAAAAACCTTATTCCAATTCTTTCCGGTAACATACAGACGATCATTTTCAGTGTCATAGGCAATCCCATTCAAGACATTGTCTTCTCCTTTTTGACCGGCCCTGGACTGCAGGCCTTTTAAACTCACAATACCTTCGATGGCACCATTTGAAGGCTCTACAATCAAAATAGAGTTCTTTTGCCAGATATTCGCATAGATCTTTCCATTAACGAATTCCAGTTCATTCAATTTTTCAGCTTTCCTTTTATTGGTATAGGTCTCTATGAACGAAACCTCCTTGAGTGTTTGAGGATCTAAAAGCCACATACGCTCAGAGCCATCAGTTTTAACCAGGTATTTATTATTATGAGTCAGCCCCCATCCTTCTTTACTTTGGCCATAGTCAAATGATTTTTCAAGCTCAAAGCTATTTATATCGTAGATAAAACCTACTTTTTTTCTCCAGGTCAACTGATAGATCTTGCCATCTTTGATTGTCATTCCTTCACCAAAATATTGCCTGTCGAGATCGATCTTTTGCAATACTTTCCCAGACTCGATCTCCACCTTTCTAAGCGACGATTTACCATTCTGACCAGTGCTTTCATAAAAGTATCCGTTGTGATATGCAAAACCTTGGGTAAATGCCTGATCATCATGCGGGAATTCATTCACTACTTTATATGTATAAACCTCTGGAGCTTTATCGTTTAAAAAGTATATCGTGTTGTTCAATTTTTTGCTTTTCCCTTCGTAGTAAATGATGGCTGACAAGGCTTGCTTTCCTAATTTATAGTTCTTGATGTCAACAGCCTCATGATTCTTTATCAAGGCCCCATTGATAAAATACTGAACAGAATCAATAGGATTTCCTTTTCTATCTTGTACGCTAATTTCTAGTGGTTTATTTATCTGGATACTTTTGGGAGATTCTAACTGCAATTGGTATTTATTTCCACAAGCATTAAGAATAATAAGGAATGCCAACGTTAGAATGGAAGCAATTTTATTCATATTATTATTTTTTGTTTAAAATAACTAAAATAATGTTTGAGTTTTAAAAATATTATTTAAATTTGCACTCTCAAATTCGGCAGGTGCTGAATCTTCTTTTTCAAAGAAGCGAAAGTATAAAATTTAAATGAGTTAACGATGAGAAAAGGAATACATCCAGAAAATTATAGAATGGTAGCGTTTAAGGACATGTCTAACGGAGATGTTTTTTTAACAAAATCGACTGCCAATTCAAGAGAAACTATTGATGTTGAAGGTGTTGATTACCCGTTGATCAAATTGGAGATCTCTCGTACCTCTCACCCATATTATACAGGTAAAATGAAATTGGTTGATACAGCTGGTCGAATTGACAAGTTCAAATCTAAATACGCCAAATTCAAAAAATAAGAATTCATTTCTTTATATATGTTATCAAAAAAGGCCCTTTGTTCTCAAAAGGGCCTTTTTTTATTCATGGTAAACCATGAAATTTATCAACACTTTCCGGTATTTTTATCAACTTTCTTAGGATAAGACACTTTAATTTTTAACTTTGTTTTAAGATTGATGCTAGGCCTTTGGCAAAGTAATTGATTTACCCCTTGTAATAACTCCCCTCAAATAACGTTAGTATAATAATAGATTGAATCTATTCATTCAATGTATAACCTATTTAAACTAAATAAAGGATCATGGAGATAAGCGAGGTAAAAGTTAGGAGTGAGTTTTTTGTGTCAGCATTGTTCATTGAGAGCACAATGACTGATTACCTTTCAGAAAAACTTAATATCAAAGATACCATCAATTCTGAATTGCTGGGTAATCATGACAGAGCCCTAACATTCAGTCAAAAAACGGATGCGCTTTTGGATTCGATTAATTTCTCGATCATAGACAAAAGTAAATTATCTGTCTTTAGAGAGATTTATACAGAATTCATATTAAATTCAAAAGCAGCTACTTTGGAAGAAAGTTTTACTTCTTCTGACCATAACGATGATTTCTTACTTATTCTATACCCTCAGAACGATTATCTTCCCAGAGAAGAAAAATTGATCAATGCCTGTTATCAGCTCATTGGTGAGGTTTCTGAATTGGTTTCAGAATACACAAACAAGCCTGAGGTCAAAATACCAAGAAGAAATCGTTATTTCAATATAGAAAATTTAAAAATTGGAAAATTCGCCATGCTTTTTTCCTTTTTGTTTATTTCATAAAAATAAAATAATATATAGATCTAAAATGACCGCAATAGCGGTCATTTTTTTTTGTTAAATTTGCATCAATCATTTAGCAGTATGGGAAAAATATACAGACAAGCCGTTATGGCAGTCATCATCAATGAAGAGTCGAAAGTATTGATTGGCTATTCACCCCGTGATAAAAGTTATAAATTTCCTCAAGGAGGACTGGAAGCTGAAGAGGATCTAATAGCCGGAATTAAAAGAGAGCTCAAAGAAGAATTGAATTATCATTTACTACGTGATCATATCCTGGAAATTTACCAAGAAAAAGTAAGGTATCCCTTTCCACCTGATTGCCACCCAGTCTTTATGGGACAAGAATTATCTATAGTCAAGATCAAACATCGATCTGACGCCCAAACCATACCCCAAGACGATGAATTTGAAGAAATGTTATGGATCTCACCTCAAGAGATGACAACCTACAACTATGAATATCGTTCTGAAGCCTATCAGAAAGCACTTCTGATCTGCGGCTTGATCTAGGAAGCTGGGCTTATAAGGTCAAACTCAAGCCTTAAAGGTTTCAATGCCTCCATCAAAAGAGGGATAAGCTCTTCACCATAAATCTCATAGAATTCTGAAAAATTAGCCTGCCTTTCCTGAAGACTTTGTTTGGGGAATAACTGTTCCTGAAGATTACTGATACGCAATACAACTTCTTTGAATTTACGTTTCTGAGCCTTTAAAAGCCTTTTTTCGAGCTTATTAAGACCATTTAATTGTTTCTTTTCCTGAGCGAGTACAGCACCGCTAAAGGACTTGTCAGTTTTATCGGATAACAATTTTAATTGACTAAACATCTCCTTCAATTCTCTTCGTTGAGCCGAAAAATCAATATCAAGATCTGAGATTTCCTTTACCTTTTTCTTGACCAAATCGTTTTGTTTTAGAAAAATTTCCTGATCAGCTATTTCTAAAGAAGTTAGTTTTTTGCGTTGTTTCTGATCAATGATCAAAACCGAATTACGCAGCAACAAAATAGGAAAAGGTACCGAAACTGTATCAAAGAAATTTCTGAGCTGCATCCAGTAGGCCATTTCTCCACCTCCTCCTATATAACATAAATTTGGTAAGATCACCTCTTGGAACAAAGGCCTCATCAGCACATTGGGACTAAACTTTTCAGGTGAAACCTTCACTAAGTCAATCATTTCCTGCTCAGAGAAGACAAGCTTCGTATTATTGATTTTATATACTCCATCTTCAAACAGAATCCGTTCTCTTAGTTCATCATCCAGATAAAATAAATTGATTTCTCTGGGATTAACTTGTATTGGATAGTCTGCTCCTAATGCCTCATTCGTTTCACTCACCTTTTCAAAACAAGTTTGTTGTGTCAATTCGTTCTTAACATAAGGAATGAACAAAGTTTTCAGACCCGGATCGTCTCCGTCAAGGATTAACAAACCATACTCAGCAAAAAGTTCATTAGCCAAATATCTGGTCGCCTCAGTTAAGGTACCATGTTTTAAATAAGCTTCTTTAAATAATTGTTTTAACCTGACCGCATGTTTGTTATGCCCATAGCTTTCCTCAATTTTTTCAAAAACCTTATCCAAGCCTTCGGTAGAGGTTCTTCCAACTGCTCCCTGGACTTCTTTATCCCATTGTACTCTTTTTCCTTTATAATTAAAAAAACAGATCTCTTCAAAGTCATGATCTTCTGTAGCCATCCAGTAAACAGGTACGAAATTTTTATCCGGAAAATTCTTTTTGAGTTCTCTGGCAAGATTGATGGCAGAAATAATTTTATAAAGAAAGTATAATGGTCCTGTAAAAAGGTTCAGCTGATGCCCTGTGGTTACGGTAAAGGTATTGGCCTCTTTTAAAAGTAATAGATGTTCCTTAGTTAGATCAGACAACTTGAGATCCTTCGATTGTCTTTGCAAGCAAGTATATAAAACTTCTCTTCCTTCTTGACTAAAGGACTTCGATTTTTCCTCAATTTGATGCCTAAATCCATCAATATTTGGGAAATTATTATAAAATTGTTTTACCGAATCCTTATGATCCAAGTAATCACACATCATTTTTGAAAAATAACCTGTATCCTGAAATTTAACGGTTGAGTTGATTTGTCCCAATGAATGAAGTTTTTAGTAAAAATACATCTTTTTTGATCTTAAAAAAGAAGGTCCGTTTTTTTTAACCTTGTTTTAAGACGCTTTTAGAACAATTCAATTACAAATACTTCAATGCATGAATTTTCACATACTAGAAGGGTTTACCATAAAGATCGAAATCCGTTGCTTCAGTAATTGTAATATCAATAAACTGACCTATCTGAAGGTAGTGCTTGGTAGCATCAACGATGACATTATTATCTACATCTGGGCTATCAAATTCCGTACGTCCAATGAAATAGTTACCTTCCTTTCGATCAAAAATACAGGTAAAGGTTTTACCTACTTTCTCCTGATTCAGATCAAAGGAAATCTGCCCCTGTATGTCCATCAGTTCTGCTACACGTCGTTCCTTTATCTCCTCCGGGACATCGTCATTCAGCAAATAAGCATGGGTATTCTCCTCATGAGAATAGGTAAAACATCCCATTCGTTCGAACTTGGTTTTTCTCACAAATTCTTTCAATTCCTCAAACTGCTCTTCCGTTTCTCCAGGATAGCCGGCAATAAAAGTGGTTCGGATAGCCATTTCAGGAACCATTTCTCTGAATTTTTGAATGAGTTCAACCGTCTTTTCCGAATTGTTACCCCTTCTCATTGATTTCAGCAGTGCTGAATTGATATGCTGTAATGGAATATCAAGGTAATTACAAACCTTGGGTTCATTCTTCATAACTTCTAAAACATCAAGAGGAAAACCTGTTGGAAAAGCATAGTGCAATCTTATCCATTCTATCCCCTCTACCTTAACCAAGGCCTTTAAAAGATCTGCAAGGGCTCTTTTCTTATATAGGTCCAAACCGTAATAAGTAAGGTCCTGAGCTATTAAGATTAATTCCTTCACTCCATTCGAAGCCAGGCTCTCTGCCTCGCTAACAATTTGTTCAATAGGGGTAGAAATATGACCACCTCTCATCAAGGGAATGGCACAAAACGAACAAGGTCTGTCGCATCCTTCAGCGATCTTTAAATATGCATAGTGTTTTGGAGTAGTGGTTAACCGCTCACCCAATAATTCATGTTTATAATCAGCTTCCAGAGCCTTTAATAAATTAGGCAGGTCATGAGTTCCAAAATACTGATCCACATCAGCAATTTCTTTCTCAAGATCCGGTTTATACCTTTCACTTAAACATCCGGTCACAAAAACCTTATCAACTGTTCCGGCTTGCTTTTTATCTACATAATGTAAAATGGTATTGACAGATTCTTCCTTTGCCTTACCAATAAAACCACAGGTATTGATCACGACGATATTGCCGTCATCATTTTCATCTTCATGCACCACTTCTTTATTATTGGCCTTGAGTTGACCCATAAGGACCTCACTGTCATATACGTTCTTTGAACAACCTAAAGTGACAACGTTAATTTTATTCTTTTTGGAAGATTTTGTTCTCATAATTTTTGCTTCTTTCTTAATTCACTTCTAACATATCACTTCTCACTTAAAAAAAGAATCCACAAACTCTGTCTTATTGAATACCTGAAGATCGTCAATACGTTCTCCAACTCCAATATACTTTACCGGAATCTGGAATTGATCGGATATCCCAATCACAACACCGCCTTTCGCCGTACCATCAAGTTTGGTAACGGCAAGCGAAGTCACCTCGGTTGCTTTGGTAAACTGTTTAGCCTGCTCAAAAGCATTTTGCCCTGTTGAACCATCCAGTACGAGTAAGACTTCGTCTGGTTTGTCAGGGGCTACCTTTTGCATTACTCTTTTTATTTTTGACAACTCATTCATCAGATTCACTTTGTTATGCAACCTTCCAGCAGTATCGATAATCACTACATCTGCATCTTGTTTTACTGCCGATTGTAAGGTATCATAAGCCACTGAAGCCGGATCACTTCCCATCTCTTGCCTAACCATGGGTACATCCACACGGTCGGCCCAAACCTGAAGTTGATCAATAGCTGCCGCCCTAAATGTATCTGCGGCTCCAAGCACAACTTTTAAGCCTTGCTTCTTAAATTGTGACGCCAACTTACCTATGGTAGTTGTTTTTCCAACGCCATTAACCCCGACGACCATGATCACATATGGTTTTTTAGCATCCGAAGGTATCCCAAATTCAGTATCATTACCCGTATTTGTTTTAGCCAAAAGGGCTGCAATCTCCTCTCTTAGGATACCGTTCAACTCATCAGTTCCAAAATACTTATCTCTTGAAACGCGGGCTTCTATCTGTTCGATGATCTTCAAAGTGGTATCTACTCCTACATCAGAAGAAACTAGGACTTCTTCAAGATTATCCAACACATCATCGTCAACGGTCGATTTTCCAGCGACTGCTTTTGACAATTTATTAAAAAAGGAAGTTTTGGATTTCTCCAGACCTTTATCCAAGGTTTCTTTCTTTTCCTTAGAAAATATTTTTTTGAACAAACTCATGATTTGATTCTGATTAGATCGATTTTTTTAGCAAGCACAAAGTTAACTAAAATTCAGGGGATTATCGCCTGGCCTAAAATCAAAAAAGCCACTTTCAAAAAAGAAAGTAGCTTTGTGTATATATTATAAAAAGTTAGTACTATTTCTTGCTTAAGAAATCGTTTACTTTACTTGGATCCATAATGCTTTCAACAAATGTATAAGCACCTGATTTTTCAGATCTTACCATTTTAATAGCTTTGGTCAATCTCTTTGACCCTGTTTGTAACGATGCTACTGATTTCTTTGCCATGACTCAATGTTTATCTGACATTCTCACAAAAGTGAAAATCTCTAATTTATTTAATTTCTTTGTGAACTGTCATTTTTTTCAGAATAGGATTGAATTTTTTAACTTCCAATCTATCCGGAGTATTTTTTTTATTCTTCGTTGTAATATAACGAGAAGTTCCAGGTTGTCCAGTAGCTTTGTGCTCTGTACATTCTAAAATTACCTGTATTCTATTTCCTTTACTCTTTGCCATCTTCTTCTTATTTGTTTAGAAAACCATTAGCTCTGGCTTCAGCAATCACTGCTTCAACACCTTTTTTATTGATGTTCTTTAAGGCTCTGGTAGAAACCTTTAAAGTTACCCATTTATCTTCAGCTGGTAAATAAAAACGTTTTTTTACCAAATTCACTTTGAATTTTCTTTTGGTTCTATTCTTAGCATGAGATACGTTGTTTCCAACCATTGCTCTCTTACCAGTTAACTCACATACTCTTGACATTTCCTAACTGTTTTAATTGTTATTTCAAAACGAGGTGCAAAAATAAATATTCTTTCCTAATCTGGCAAACTATTTACACTGTTTTTTAAAATTTCTTTCCTCAAGAGTTCTAAGGCCTTAACAGAAGCTCTTTCTATTACTTTTTCTCTGGGTTTACCAAAGAAAAATTCCTTTGCAAAAACACCCGATGGACCTGCAATACCTATAAAAACCACTCCAACCTTTTTATCTGTCTCATCAGCAGTCGGTCCTGCATTTCCAGTGGTGGAAACAGCATAATCAGTGGCAAATAATTTTTGACATTGTAAGGCCATTTCGACAGCAACTTCCTCACTCACCACAGAATGTTTGTCAATCATTTCCTGATCCACTCCAAGCAACTTTGTTTTTACTTCGGCACTATATGCTACCAAGCCTCCTTTCAGGAAATTAGATGCTCCTGAAACACTTGTAATCATTTTAGAAATAGCACCACCAGTACAACTTTCAGCCAAACTTAAGGTTTGACTACTTTCTGTTAAGATTTTGTTTATAGCTACTTCCATAGCTTGATTGTCATCTTCCCCTACCAGAATATCGCTAATCAACAACCTCAAGGACTTTAGTTCCTTTTCTATTCCCGCTTCCAAAGGTTCTAAAGATTGACCTTTTGCGCTAAGGCGGAGCCTTACACGACCATAAGAGGGTAAGTAGGCCAATTTGATAAAATCAGGAAGATTATTCTCCCAGTCTTCAAGTCTTTCCGCCACACGACTCTCTCCCAATCCGTAGGTATGAATTGTTTTGTGCACTATAAAAGGTAAGTGGAATTTCTCTATGATCAATGGTAAAAAAGCATTTGAGATCAGGCCTTTCATTTCGTTTGGTACTCCAGGTAAAGAAACAAAGACCTTATTCCCTTTTTCAAATAACATCCCGGAAGCAGTTCCCAATTCATTTTTCAATACGCCTGCCTTGCTGGGTAGCATGGCCTGTTCAAGGTCTAGATCAGTAAATTTATATTTAATCCTGCCGAACAAATGTTTGATGTGCTCTTCAATCTCTTCATTTCGCACCAGCACATCGTCAAAATAGGTCGCCAGGGTATACTTGGTAAGATCGTCTTTAGTGGGGCCTAAGCCTCCCGTAATGATAATAATATCAGCATTAGATTCGGCCTCAGAAAGCGCCTTTAAAATGTGGTCCTTATCATCTTGAATCGAAGTAATCTGATATACTGAAACTCCTATTTCATTTAGTCTTTGACCCAACCATTGAGAATTAGTATCAATAATCTGACCTATCAGTATTTCATCTCCTATTGTTATAATTTCTGCCTGCATCAGCCTTATCTTTTTTTTGGGAAACAAATATAGTCAATGCATGGAACAAAACCTTTAGTTATTAAAGCTCCTTACTTCCTTCAGTTTTAATTTATATATTTATAGACTCATTTTAAAAGCAGTAGATAAGATGAGGAAATCAATTATTCTCAATAGTATTCTGTTTTTGACAAGACTCGTCTATAGAATAAATAATGGTTAGAAATATTGATCACAATATGAGACGAAGTCTTAATACTTTTGCAATGGATGATGATATAGTGATTAGGCAGGCAAAAGAGTGACTTGCTCTCATTCTGGAAAACATAAGTAACACGCATATTGCCACAATACAATATGCCATATTAATAGTAAACCCCCGAAAATTAAACGATGAAAGTACAAGCATATGCGGCTTCCGAGCCAAAAGGAAAATTAGAGCCTTATTCTTATGAATTAGGTGATTTAGGAACCGAACAGGTAGATATAAAAGTTTCACATTGTGGTGTTTGCCATTCTGACCTAAGCATGATCGATAATGAATGGGGTATGAGCAGTTATCCCTTAGTCCCTGGCCACGAAATTATTGGAGAGGTTATTGCTGCCGGTGACGCCGTAAAGAACCTTAAAGTAGGTGACAAAGTTGGGCTCGGTTGGTTGTCTGCTTCTTGCATGAGTTGTTCTGAATGTATGGATGGATCTCAGCATCTTTGTTCAAATAATGAAGCCACAATTGTTGGTCGTCATGGTGGCTTTGCAGATTATGTTCGAGGCCATTGGTCATGGGCCATTCCACTGCCCGAGGACATTGATTTAGCCAAAGCAGGTCCATTGCTCTGTGGCGGTATTACCGTTTTTAATCCTATCATACTGGCCGGCGTAAAACCAACTGATACTGTTGGTGTTATCGGTATTGGAGGCTTGGGACACATGGCCCTCAAATTTCTTAAACATTGGGGATGTGAAGTCGTTGCTTTTAGTTCAAATCCTGCTAAAAAAGAAGAAATTCTTAAAATGGGTGCTTCTAAAGTTATCAATTCAAGATCTCCTGAAGAACTTGCGAACATTACCGGAAAACTAAGTTTCATACTAAATACAACCAATGTAACTCTTGATTGGAACTCATATTTAGGTTGTCTAAAACCAAAAGGAAAGTTTCATACTGTGGGCGCGGTATTGGAACCTATGGCCATCCCGGCATTTTCTCTAATCATGGGTGAAAAATCAGTCGGCGGAAGCCCTATTGGCAGCCCTGAACTTACTAAAACAATGCTGAATTTTTGCGTAAGACATAACATTTACCCAACGGTTGAAGAATTTCCGATGGAAAAAGTAAACGAAGCAATTGCCCATCTAGAAGAAGGAAAGGCAAGATTCAGGATCGTTCTAAAAAATTAAGTTTTTAAAAATCATGCTTAACAAAAAAGCGGACTCGAATGAGTCCGCTTTTTTATTGCTAATACTTAAATTTTTGATCAAAAAGGAACTCTGGTCACTCTTGAGTAGCTAAATTTACTTTCAACCTCAGAATTCCTTAAAGGTTATTTTATTTTTATGTGAAACATTTCCTTTCCTTCCAAAACTCCTTTTAACTCATCGTTAGTATCCACTCGGCCAACACCTGAAGGCGTCCCTGTAAAAATAATATCGCCAATTTTTAAGGTAAAAAATTGCGACACATATGCGATCAACTCATCTATTTTCCATAGCATATGTGAAGAATCGGCATCTTGAACCACTTCTTTATTTTTAAACAGCTGAAATTTTATATGCTCAAGGTTCAGGTCTGACTTTTGACAAAATTTCCCAACAACTGCGCTTCCGTCGAAAGCCTTTGCTTTTTCCCATGGCAGTCCTTTTTCTTTTAAGCTGCTTTGAAGATCTCTAGCTGTAAAATCAATACCCAACCCGATCTCTTCATAGTATTTATGTGCAAATTTCTGATCAATAAACTTCCCTGTTCTATTGATTTTCACCAGAATTTCAACTTCATAATGAATATCCTGAGAAAAAGGTGGGATAATAAATGGATTGTTCTTCAACAACACCGCCGAATCCGGTTTCATAAAAATCACCGGTTCACTTGGCTTTTCATTGGCCAATTCTTCTATATGTTTGGCATAATTCCTGCCTATGCAAATAATCTTCATAAGTCTTATATCTTTTAATCTCCTATTCTCCAGCCTCCGGGAACACTATAGCCTTGTTATTATAAACTATGATTTGATTCTGAAGGTGCCATTTCACTGCCTTAGCAAGGACCAGGCGCTCAATATCCGCTCCGATTCTTTTCAGTGTTTTAGCTGTGCTTTCGTGGGTTACTCTTTCAACTCCCTGTTCAATGATCGGGCCTTCATCAAGATCTTTTGTGGCATAATGTGCGGTAGCTCCAATTAATTTCACTCCTCTTTCATACGCTCTTTGATAAGGATTTGCCCCTTGAAATGCGGGTAAAAAGGAATGGTGAATATTGATAATTCTCTCAGGATATCGATTTATAAATTCTGAGCTCAGTATTTGCATATACCTTGCCATCACAATCAAATCGATCTTGTGCTGATCAACTAAACTCACAATTTCATCTTCCTGTTTCTTTTTGTCTGTTTTATCCACTGGAAGACAATAATAAGGCACATCAAACATCTCCGACACAGACCTTAGTTTCTCGTGATTGCTGATCACCATCTCAATCGAGCAATCCAGATCTCCTTCACGCTGTCTTTCTAAAAGGTCATATAAACAATGGCTGGTATGCGAAACAAGTATCGCCACCTTTTTCTTTGAAGCCTCATAATTCACTGACCAGCTCATATGTAAGGGTTTGGCTAGCTTTTCAAATTTTAGCTCAAGTTCCTTATTAGAAATCATAACCTCATCCGCCTGTAAGTGAATACGCATGAAATATTTATTCTCTAGTTTATTGACGTGCTGCTGACAACTGAGTATGTTGAACCCCTCTTTAAAAAAGAAATTAGTGATCTGGGCGACTAGACCCTTTTGATCGTCACATTTTATTAAAAAAGTAATGGTTTGTTTTTTCATGAATGCTTTTTTCAGACTAAGGAATCCATTTTTTTTCAAAATTTGGTTTGCGTTTTTCCAGGAAGGCATCTCTACCTTCTTTGGCCTCGTCTGTCATATACGCCAATCTCGTAGCCTCTCCGGCAAATACCTGCTGCCCTACCATACCATCATCTGTTAAATTCATAGCGAATTTCAGCATCTTAATCGATGTTGGCGATTTTGCAAGAATTTCCTGGGCCCACTCAAAAGCTGTTGATTCCAATGCATCATGAGGAATTACCGCATTGACCATCCCCATTTCATAGGCCTCCTGAGCCGAATAATTTCTACCCAAGAAAAAGATTTCTCTCGCCTTTTTCTGACCTACCATCTTTGCCAGATAAGCAGACCCATATCCACCATCAAAACTGGTCACGTCAGCATCTGTCTGTTTAAATATCGCATGCTCTTTGCTGGCAAGTGTCAGATCACAAACAACATGTAAACTGTGACCACCTCCTACTGCCCATCCCGGGACTACAGCGATCACTGCCTTTGGCATAAAACGAATCAATCTTTGTACTTCAAGAATGTTGAGACGGTGATAACCATCCTTACCCACATATCCCTGATGCCCTCTGGCCTTTTGATCTCCTCCACTGCAAAAGGAATATACCCCATCCTTACTGGAAGGACCTTCGGCAGACAGCAATACCACTCCAATGGTAACATCCTCCTGAGCATCATAAAAAGCTTCATACAATTCTTTGGTAGTTTGCGGCCTGAATGCATTTCTGATATCGGGTCTGTTAAAGGCAATTCGCGCTACGCCTTCACACTTTTTATAAGTAATATCTTCAAATTCTTTAACTATTTGCCAATTAGGGAGGTTCATTTGATAAGTTTTACGGATTGTACAAAATAATTATCCTTATTCATCGTTGGTTAAGTAATTAATAGGAGCGAAATTAACAAAAGTTTAGAGATAAAACTTCTTGTTGATCGTTTTTTGTCATGCTAACAAATAACAATATAAAGCCTTTCTTATGAAAAAATTAGTTGTAATCCTGTTCTTATTTTCATCTCTCGTGCAGGCCCAGGACAATATTACCTTTAAAAAATTCAACTCCTTCAATTTAAATGAGGAGAGAATTTTGAAAATCTATGTTCCTGAATCCTTCCAGGAAAATGACAAAAACACCTACCCGGTAGCTGTAATTTTTGATGGCGATTTCCTATTCGATGTATATGTGGCAAACTCAAAGTTATTTGCTACCAGAGACAAAGCTCCTGAGCAAATAGTGGTTGGTATCTTTCAAAATCAAAATGAAGAACGATACTCCGATTGCGATTATAGCGAAGACACAGGTCTTCCTAATGAGGAAAGCTCGAAATTTTATGGTTTTGTAAGAGATGAACTTTTACCTTATTTAGATGATAATTATCCAACATCCCTTTTCAAAACAATTATGGGGAATACATTAACCGCCAATTTCGCCAACTATTTCTTTCTTGAGGGAACGCCGGTTTTTAATGCATATATCAATATTAACCCCAGTTTTGCCCCTGAATTACATCAAAAACTGGAAGCCAAAAGTCAAAGCTTGATTACTCCTTATTACTACTATCTTAGTGGTGGAAATTTCAATAAAGAGAAAAGAACTGAGGGGATTAACAGTGCAAATAATCTGCTTAAGTTATCAGAAAATCCAAATTTCAAGTATCACTATGACGATTTTTCAAATTCAAGCAAAATAGCGTCAATTGGACAATCCATAGCCAGTGGTATTGGTTTTACTTTTCAACAGTTTGCTGCAATTTCACAGGAAGAATTTGATGAGGAGATCGCTGATATGGAACCTGGTGATGCGATTGAGTATCTGGAAAGAAAATATGTTGAAATAGAATATTTATATGGCTCAAATGTTAAGATCAGAGAAAGCGATATTTACAAAATAGAACCTATTATCATAGATAAAGTAAATGGTGACTACCTGGAAGAATTTGGAAAAATGATCATGAGGTTGTATCCCGACTCACCTCTTGGCGATTACTATATTGGTCTTTATTATGAAACTGGTTTTGAATATAAAAAGGCACTCAAATATTATAAAAATGGTTATGCCAAAATTGGTTCTGACAATCCAAACTCAGATGGCTATTACGGTAATATTGAAAGAGTTCTTGAAAAACAAAGAGCAGAAAGACTTGGTTACTCAGAAGGTGAAAATATTCCCGATGAAGATGATATAGAGAATGAGAACGAAGGACTTTAATCTGAAAAGAAGTTTTATCTCAAACTTTTAAAGTAGGAAGCAAGAATCAAATCGTTAGACTCTCTTGGTGTAAAGATTTCAAGGAGGGCCGGCTTATCTGATAGTTGATAAAAATTCTTCAATTGACACTCCAGTTCTTCAGCATTCTTGGCAGTATGGTAGTCAAAACCATACATAGAACAAAGGGCAGAGGCATTTAGATTATGAGGCGTTTCAAAAAAATCAAGGGCATCTGACGACTTCGGTCCTGGAATGAATCTGAATATACCACCTCCGCTATTATTGATCAGGACAATCCTAAAATTTGTTGGAATATAATTGTTCCATAGGGCATTGCTATCATATAAAAAACTGATATCTCCCGTAATTAAAATTGTTTGTTTCTTTTGATCAAAAGCAGCGCCTAAGGCCGTAGAAGTACTTCCATCAATTCCACTTGTACCGCGATTGCAAAATACATTTATGCTTTGATCAAGATCAAATAGTTGCGCATAACGAATGATAGAACTGTTTGCTAATTGTAACTTGCTATGATGAGGTAAGCTGTTTAAAACAATATTAAAAACCTTCATATCAGAATAAGTCACCTGCTCAAAAAATGTATCATGCCTTATTCCTCGTCTTTCCTTTAAGAGCATCCATTGCCTCTGGTAAGTACTTTCAGTTTGTTCAGTTAAAAAGAAAAACTGGCTGAAAAACAGCTGAGCAGAAATCTTAAAATGATGTGTCAAACAATGGTAAGTATCCATTGCCTGGTGCGCATCGACATGCCAATGCTCCTCAGGTCGAAACTTTCTTAAAAACTGTTTTATTTTTTTTGAAACAATCATGCCGCCAAAACTGAGTAGTATTTCGGGTTTAAGCGCCTCAAAATCTACCTCATCAAAAGGAAATATAAGCTGATCAATTTTATTGATAAACTTTTTATGAGCTACATTAGAAGTTGTCTCAGTCAAGATGATCACTGAAGGATCCTTGATCAGATGTTCCATTTGGGTTTGAAGTAATTCATCCGGAAAATTACTTCCAATAAGAACCAATTTTTTAGCCGAACTATTCCAAACACCAGCAAACTTTTCAAGCTCCTCAAGCGGAAGTGGTGTTTCCTTCAATAAACTATTGGCTGGCCCCGTTTTCTTCCTAATACTTATTGAACCGAAATCATACAAATGATCAACAGTTTCATAAAGAGGTTCGTCAAAGGGAATATTGATATGCACTGGCCCCATTTTTCCAGTAGAAATTTCAAGTGCTTTATCAATTTCTATCGCATTATGCACCAGAATCTTATTGATTTTCTCTTCATCGGAGATATGATCTTCTGATTGCAAATCTGTTTGAAAAAGTATATGGTTCGAAAACACATCCGCTTGCCTGATTGTTTGACCATCTCCAATGTCTATAAGATGTGTTGGCCTGTCTGCAGAAATGACTAGCAGCGGAATTTTACTGTAATATGATTCAACGATGGCAGGATAATAATTCAACAACGCAGAACCGGAGGTGCACAAAAGGGCAACAGGCCTCCTTGATTGTTGAGCCATACCCATGGCAAAAAAAGCAGCACAACGCTCGTCTACAATGCTAAAGGCCCTTGCCTTTGGGTGGTTAACGAAGCCAAGTGTTAATGGAGCATTTCTGGAGCCTGGTGAAATAACAACCTGCTCAATATCATGTTCAATACATGCCTGTATGAGCAATTGAGCGAGTTTTTTTTTGGGATATTTAGGCATTTATGCTTTTAAAAACAAGACACAAAAATAAGTGATTTTTTTCGGTAAATAACAGTCGAAACAACTTAGAATTCAAGAATAAATTTTCTGACGGCGCCTAATTAAGATTTTTCCTGAAGAACGGATTTCATAACCAGGCTCTTTTCGACTGTTTCCTGCCATTCTGACTCCGGGTCACTCTCGGCAGTAATACCTCCACCGACATATAAAATCGATTTTAAACCAGATTCGTTACTAATTTGCATGCATCTCAGGTTAACAAATAGATTCGATTCAACCAAAGGATTATCGACCTTGTTTGGAGGTCTTTTTGTGCCAGCGAGATTTAATTCGCCAAGAAATCCGGTATAAAATGACCTCTCATAACCTTCCTCATTAAGGATGAAATCTTCAGCTTCTTTTTTTGGAAAACCACAAACTGCAGCTGTTGGGTGCAATTTTTCAATCAAGCCTGTAATTGAATCATTGGAGTTTAGTTTACCACCTATCTCCGTACAGATGTGAAGTAAATTTCCTGCTTGCTTGGTATAGGTCTGGCCTACCATAAATTTTGATCCCTCAAGAGCTTCAACAATATGATCTGTAACCAATTGTTGCTCTGTTATTTCCTTTTTGTTCCAAAAAACATCTATACTCCCCTTAAACTTCTTCGTACCGGCTAAAGCCATGGTGCTAAATTCCGAACCTTTTATTCTTAACAAGGTTTCTGGAGAAGCACCGGCCCATAATCCTATTTCAGGATGAAACCAAAAATAAACAAAAGCAGATGGATATTTTGAGAGCAACTTTTCAAAAACAACTTGGCAATCAAAATCATCTAAAGGAACAATTTCTTTACGAGACAGCACGACTTTCAAAGCCCGGTCATCACCTATAAATTTTTTACCTTTTTTTACCAAATTCAAATGAAATTCTTTGTCGCCATTTACGGGTTTACGATCATGATTTGAGAGAACAGTTGACGACGCTGATTTAGATAAATTTTCATACGTACAGGAATCGAGCAGCGCATTATCTATTGAAATCAACACTGCTTTATCTGATTTTTTAAAAGGAGCCATAATAAAACCTGAATGCTCAAAAGTATTGATCAATTCCAATCGCTTATCCTTTTGAATCATACTGTTAATGGTTGACTCATCAGGTTTTCTGTATATAACAAATGGATAACCATCAAGTCTAGCCAGCTGAATCCTTTCCATCAATTCTTTGAACTCAATCATTCCTTTATGCTATTTACCAATGCCATTTTTATCTCGTCAAAATTAGACCAAATAAGTGAATGATTGCCTTCTTCAATAGAAATTAAGCTAAATTTACTAGGCTCAAAAAGTTGTTTTAAAAACAAAGAATTTTGATAGGGAACTATAAAATCTTCCTTACCGTGAATAGACAAGACATTTGACGGGCTTACATTCCATTTTTTCTCATAGCCGGGTAATTCCATGACATGCCTTAACTTCTCTATGCTGGCCCCTCTGAAAACCTTTGGCACAAGAGGTCTTGATAAGTTCCATTTGTACAAATTTATCGCCCAGAACATGGGTTCAAGATCACCGCGAACTGCAGCTGCCAGAATGATCTTCTTTTTAAATTCCTTTTCTGAAGCCATTACAACCGTTCCGCCATAAGAGTAGCCAATCAAAATGACCTTAGGCGTATTCAGGTCTTTTAATAACTGATGCAATAAGTTTACCTCTTCTTCAAGAGATTCCAACACGTTACCTGTGTTTGAAGTCCCATATCCTATTCTGTCATAACTTATGATATTGGCCAAGTTATTCAATGTAGAATCTTTAAAATAGCGTTGAAAATCCATAGCAGACCCTGGGGAACCATGAACAAAAAACAAGGTGGGCAAAAGAGTATCTATTGCATGCTGCATGCGGATCAACCGGACCTCCTTGCCCTTGAATATTTCTGTACTTAAGGCAGGCTTAAAGGCAGAGTCTTCAAACTTCCCCTCTATTTCTGCATTAGACTTGGGACTGGTAAAACTATAAACCAAATAAGTAAGAATTAAAAATACTACTAAAAAGGTCCAACCAATGATTTTAAATATTTTTTTGATTAGCCTGCGCTTCATAACCAGGTTTTATTTTTTGCTCAGGATGATGCAGGTCAACTTGCATAAGGATATCAATCTGTCTTTTTCATCTTCTATTCTGATCTCCCATAAAAGCGTTGTCCTCCCCTTATGGACCAATCTTGCCGTCGCTTTTACCGTTCCTTCTCTTACACTTCGAACATGATTGGCTGCTATTTCAATACCCCTGACTTCTCCTTCAGAGGGATCGACAAAGTGAAAAGTTGCCGCGCTACCCACACTTTCGGCCAGGGCAACTGAAGCACCACCATGCAATAAGCCCATAGGCTGATGTACCCTGTGATCTACCGGCATTGAAGCCACCAGATAATCTTCACCAATCTCGGTATAGGTAATATTGAGGGTCTCCATCAGTGTATTTTTATTGATGGAATTGAGCTTTTCTAAAACTTTTTCGGAATTCATTTTTAAGGAAAATTATTACACTTTTAACAAAGTAAAAGTAACACTTTTGGATTAAAGTATTAATTTTGCAAATAATTAGAATAAGGAATCATGGTGTACAAAATCAGAGTAATTTTAAATACGGAGGAAGATGTGATTAGAGACATTGCCATTGGTGCTGATTCAACTCTTGAGGATCTTCACAATGCCATTACAAACTCTTTTGGTTTTGTAGGAGACCAAATGGCTTCCTTTTACAGATCAGACGAAACTTGGGTCCAGGGGGAAGAACATCCCTTATTTGAAATGGGAGACGGTAATGACAAAAAGGTACAGATGATTGAAGTATTACTAAATGATACTTTACAGCAAGAGAATGACAAAATGCTTTATGTATATGATTTTTTTAATATGTGGTCTTTTTATGTGGAACTGATTCAGACTAATTTTGATCACAATAATGTGGAACTTCCCAGTCTTCTCTTTTCACTAGGTTTGGTGCCAAATATAGCTCCCGAGATCCAGTTTGAAAGCGAAGATCTCTCTGTTGATGATTTAGAAGAGGATGATTTTGATGAATTCGAAGATGATTTTGGTGATTTTAGTTATAATTAAAGGCCACTCTCTTTTGTAAGTCATTTTGCTTCCAACCTTGTATGACATCAAGGTGTGTTTTAAAGAATTTGTTTTAATTATCGAATAATATAGGTATTGGCACTTTCATAGTTTCTCACGACAAAATTAAATACAACCTGAATGATCTCTCCCATATTTTTGCAGTTCTTAAACTCCTTATCATGAGTATAATCGATGAGGTCACTTTTTAACCTCTCAACATTTTCCTTAGTAGAGATCTGATCGTTCTTCATACATTGCATCAACCTTCGAATTCTATTTCCGGTTGCCTTTAATCGTTTTGCCAAAGCTGACCGCTCCTCTTTTTTATATTGCTCAACAGATTCTTTACCTAAATTTTCTTCCACCATCTTCACAAATTCATAATTATCTTTAAAGAACTGAGGCCTGTAAACTTTTAAATTTCCTTCATAGCTTTGCTGATCAAAATCCATGGATCTGATACGATACTGTACCTGGTCAAAATCATACGTTGGAACGATCACGTAGTTATAAGCACGCATATCCCCTAATAACCTCAGCGTAGATCGCTCATTGAATTTTACAAATTCTTTCGATAGACGTTGCTTCTCTGTTTTTGATATTCCTTCCAAACTCTCTTCCATAAACATATCACCCGGAATACCCAACACGTGTTCCTCAATCAAAGTATCCTTATAAATCAAAAAATTAATACTATTAGGCGACAATAAATGTTCAAACTCGAGACCGTAGACTCTTGAAGCATCAGCTTTTTTAACATAAATATAAGTATAGTTGTCATTGAGAATGTTCCTTACCCGTACCCTGAAAGGTTTAGAATTACCAAAAGTGCAATAGTCAATTTCGTCAACGACAAGGTTTTCAAGAATCTGCTCACTGCCATCCCCGTGAAGAATATTATACATGCGTTTTAAACTCATGTCGATTTCCTTTTGCTCGAACTCAGGATAATATACCCTAATCCAAAGCGTATCCTTATCAAATTTATCATAGACCGTAACAGAACCGGAAAACCTCAATAAATCATCATAAAAAATTGGGATTTTAATACTTCTGTTATAAGTGCTCAAATAGTTATACAACTCCTCATTTATGGGGAAAGTAGGTTTCTTTCTCGAAATTAATTTTTCATCCATTATTCCGTGTTTTGGATCGATACATCTCCGACGAATTTAATAAACTTTAAGCCCAGAACCTAAAATTAACGCTGATCCTTTAATTTTTAAGTAACATTTATTTACTATGTTCGTCTAACTATTGTCATCTCAAAAGATTCAACTTGGAAACGATACTATCAATAAAAAACCTTCATAAAAAATTTGGTAAAATTCACGCAGTAAATGACCTCTCATTTGATATTCTAAAAGGAAATGTCTATGGAATACTCGGTCCAAATGGCAGCGGTAAATCAACCACTCTTGGTATAATACTCAACGTGGTGAACAGATCTTCTGGCAGTTTTAGCTGGTTCGACGGGAATATATCAACGCATGAAGCGCTCAAAAAAGTAGGGGCTATTATTGAAAGGCCTAATTTCTACCCCTATATGTCTGCCATCCAAAATCTTCAATTGGTTTGCCGAATTAAAGGTATTTCTTTTGATAAAATTGATCAAAAATTAAAAGAGGTCAATCTCTATGAAAGGAGAAACAGTAAATTTAAGACCTTTTCTCTGGGAATGAAACAACGTCTCGCTATCGCCTCTGCCCTTTTAAATGATCCCGAAATATTGATTTTAGATGAACCGACCAACGGTCTTGATCCTCAAGGTATACATGAGATAAGAAGCATTATCAAAAACATAGCGGCCAACGGTACAACAATTTTGCTGGCCTCACATCTGCTGGATGAGGTTGAAAAAGTTTGCTCCCATGTAGTCGTCATCAGAAATGGCATCAAGCTATATTCAGGTAGAGTCGACGAAATGACCTCCTCTTTCGGGGTCATAGAAATAGCAACAAAAAGTTCTAAAACAGAACTCTTTCAAGTGCTGAAAGGATATGATGGTATAGAAAGTGTCAGCGAGGAAGATGCAAAGATATTTTTAAAACTCAATAAGGATATATCCAGCGCTGAAATGAACCAGTACTTGATGCAAAACAATATTGTACTTTCTCATTTAGTGAAACGATTACCAACGCTCGAGCAACAATTTCTCACTTTAACCAATAATAACTGATCATTAAAATCAGATCTATAACCATGTTAAGATTACTCAATATAGAAATTCATAAACTTAAGAATAGTCGGGCAAGTATCATCCTGATTGTTACTTACTTTATCCTTCTCACTTCAATTGCACTGATTGCTGCAATCAAATTTGACATTGGTCCAATTCAGTTTCATCTCGCTGAACAAGGGATCTTTAATTTTCCTTATATCTGGCACTTTAACACCTTTATAGCGTCCTTTTTTAAGTTCTTTTTGCTGCTTGTGATCGTTTCTATGATGGCCAATGAATACAGCAATAAAACCTTGAAGCAGAACCTGATTGACGGTTTGAGCAAAAAGGAATTTATATTAAGTAAATTCTATACCGTTGTGCTATTCGCTTTGATTTCAACAGTTTTCGTATTTATCGTTTCAATTGTTCTTGGAATGATCTATTCGGACTATAATGAAATCTCTATTATATTTTCTGATCTGGAGTATCTTATTGCTTTTTTTGTAAAACTTTTGGGATTCTTTTCCTTTGGACTTTTCCTGGGAATGCTGATCAAACGATCTGCTTTTGCCATTGGGGCCATGCTGATCTGGTTTATTGCAGAGTCCATAGGGTATAATATTTTAAAATGGAATGTCTTCAGAGGAACCGATATCGCTGATAACATTTTTCAATTTGCACCTCTTACCGCCATGTGGAACCTTATAGATGAGCCTTTTTCCAGATTAAATGCGGTACGAACCCTTGCAAGTCAAATAGGAGAAGATATAAGCGCCGAACATGGAGTACAACTATATGAAATTGCCATAGTTCTGGGTTGGACCTTTATTTTTATTTATGGTTCCTACTATTTATTAAAGATCCGAGACTTGTAAAATAGTTGATCGAATATGCTATTTTTGCGAGATGCAATTTCAATTAAAATCTGAATTTAAACCTGCCGGGGATCAACCCAAGGCCATAGAGCAATTGGTCAAAGGAATCGTTGATCATGAAAAGTACCAGGTTCTTTTGGGAGTAACTGGCTCCGGAAAGACATTTACCGTAGCTAATGTTGTTGAAAAGGTACAAAAACCTACTCTTGTACTGGCACATAATAAGACTTTGGCCGGTCAGTTATATTCAGAATTTAAGCAATTCTTTCCGAATAATGCCGTGGAATATTTTGTGTCATATTATGACTATTACCAGCCGGAAGCCTTTATCCCGACTACAGGTCTTTATATAGAAAAAGATTTATCCATCAACGAAGAGATCGAAAGAATGCGACTCAGCACCACTTCTTCTTTGTTATCAGGAAGAAGGGATGTATTGGTTGTTGCTTCTGTTTCCTGCCTTTACGGAATCGGAAACCCCGTGGAGTTCAAAAAAAACGTCATTGAAATTGAGGTAGGATTAAGTATTGCCAGAACACGCTTTTTACATCAACTAGTCACAAGCTTATATTCAAGGACCGAAGACGAAGCCAAGAGCGGAAGCTTTAGGGTAAAGGGTGATACAATTACTATCTATCCCTCCTACGGAGAATACGGGTTTAGAATACATTTTTTTGGTGATGAAATTGAGGAGATTGAAAGTTTTAACCTAATCAGCAATGAGATCATTGATACTTTTGAAAACTTGACCATATATCCGGCCAATCTGTTTGTCACCTCCCCCGATGTCTTGCAAAATGCCATACACGAAATTCAGGATGACCTGATGAAGCAAATCGATTTTTTCCAGGAAACAGGAAGACCCCTTGAAGCCAAGAGGTTAAAGGAAAGAACGGAGTTCGATTTGGAGATGATCCGCGAACTTGGCTATTGTAGCGGAATTGAGAATTATTCAAGATATCTGGATGGAAGGTCTGCCGGTACAAGACCGTTTTGCTTGCTTGATTATTTTCCGAACGATTACTTAATGCTTGTGGATGAAAGTCACGTGACCATTCCTCAGGTACATGCCATGTATGGCGGAGATAGGTCAAGGAAAGAAAATTTGGTTGAATATGGATTTCGGCTTCCTGCAGCCATGGACAACAGGCCACTGAAATTCGAAGAATTCGAGGTGATACAAAATCAGGTGATTTACCTTAGCGCAACACCTGCAGATTATGAATTACAGCATACTGAAGGAGTTTTTGTAGAACAGGTAATACGACCCACCGGTTTACTCGATCCAGAAATAGAGGTCAGACCCAGCTCAAATCAGATAGATGATCTAATCGAAGAAATTCAGCAACGTATCGAGGTTGATGAAAGGATACTTGTCACAACCCTTACCAAAAGAATGGCAGAAGAGCTCACAAAATATCTCTCCAGAATACAAATTCGATGCAGGTATATCCATTCTGATGTGGATACTTTAGAAAGAATAGAAATCATGACCGATCTTCGAAAGGGAATCTTTGATGTTCTGATAGGAGTTAATTTGTTAAGAGAAGGACTAGACCTCCCTGAAGTATCCTTAGTGACCATTCTAGATGCTGACAAGGAAGGATTTTTAAGAAGTCATCGTTCGCTGACACAAACAGTGGGTCGCGCTGCTCGAAACGTCAATGGAAAGGCTATTATGTATGCGGATAAAATCACCAAAAGTATGCAACTAACCATTGATGAAACCAAGCGAAGACGCGAAAAGCAAACCGCGTATAATAAGAAGCATAATTTATCTCCAAAGCAGATTAAAAAGAATATTGATGACTCACTGACCAAAAATCAACTGGCGACCTACCAGTATGATGGAGCCAATACTAAAGCTTCTGAACACGACCTTCAATACCTGAACAAGACCGAAATAGAAAAGCGGATCAGAGAAAAACGTAAGGGCATGGAGGCTGCAGCAAAAGCGCTTGATTTTCTGATTGCAGCCCAATTGAGGGATGACATCAAGGAATTACAGAAACATTTACATTAGATTTTATGACTAGTTTCCTTTCTTGAAATCTTCAAGAAATTTTGCCAGACCAATATCCGTTAAGGGGTGCTTAAGTAAGCCCGTTATAGCGCTAAGAGGTCCTGTCATAACGTCGGCACCTATTTTGGCACAATCAATAATATGCATGGTGTGACGAATAGATGCGGCAAGGATTTCGGTAGTATACCCATAATTATCAAAAATCAATCTGATCTCAGAAATCAAGCCCAATCCATCTGTTGAAACATCATCAAGTCTTCCGATAAAAGGCGAAACATAAGTAGCTCCCGCTTTAGCAGCCAACAAAGCCTGACCTGCTGAAAACACCAAAGTTACATTAGTTTTGATTCCTTTGTCAGAAAAGTATTTACAGGCTTTGATACCATCGGCAATCATCGGCAATTTTACTACAATTTGTGGATTCAGAGCAGCAAGCGCTTCTCCTTCTCGTACCATACCTTCAAAATCAGTAGCAATAACTTCTGCACTCACATCTCCATCTACTACATTGCAAATGGCTTTATAATGATTGATTATATTATCGGCTCCAGTAATACCTTCCTTGGCCATAAGCGATGGGTTCGTTGTAACACCATCAAGAATGCCAAGTGCCTGTGCTTCTTTGATCTGATCTAAATTCGCTGTGTCAATAAAAAATTTCATGCTGTTCTTTTTAATTTTTGTAAATATAATTTATTAAACTAGAATCTGGTCAGATTATTTTATGAAGCATCAAATTTCATTAATTTTTGAAACGTTTTTTAAGACAATACTCAGACATATTAGTCGGTTAACTTACAAATTGAAATTTTTATAGCTTTGGTTTCATTTAATTACTCAATAAAATTCACTTTATGTTCTGGATCAAACATCTCACTTATAAAGATGCCGGCCCTTTATTAAAAAAAATCTATGATCGTGTAGGTGGGCCTCAAAAACAAATTGACAATATTTTAATGGCACATAGTCTCAGACCCCATACCTTGACCGGACATATGGCTTTGTACAAAAATGTGATCCACAACACAAATAACACCTTGCCCAAATGCTGACGCTACATCCGAAAAAACTGAGCCAACATGATATAGATTATCTGCGAGAGGCGACTTTTTCTGATGGAGAGATCTTGGAAATCAATCAGGTGGTAAGCTATTTCAATTATGCAAACCGAACGGTTTTGGGGCTTGGGGTGCATACTAAGGGAGATATTCTTGGGCTTTCTCCCAATAATAATGAAGATCCTGACAACTGGGTACACCAATAAATTTGGTCAAAACTTAATTTATTTTCAGTTGAGCATCTTTTAGAAAATTCGTAACTTAGAATGTATTTTAAAAAGCACTGAATATGGGAACGATTAGACTTGGAGATGTGGCTCCTAATTTTACAGCAAAAACCACAGAAGGCGACATTAATTTTCACGAATGGCTCGGAGACAGTTGGGGGGTTTTATTCTCTCATCCAGCTGATTACACCCCTGTTTGCACTACAGAATTGGGTACTGTGGCTAAATACAAATCAGAATTTGATAAGCGAAATGTAAAGGTATTAGCTTTAAGTGTTGATGGTCTTGAATCTCATCATGACTGGATCAAAGATGTTAACGAGACCCAGCATACCACCGTAAATTTCCCTATCATCGCAGATGAAGACAGAAAGGTTTCAGAATTGTATGACATGATCCATCCAAATGCCAGCGCCAAATTTACAGTACGATCAGTTTTTGTAATTGGAGCGGATAAAACAATTAAATTGATCATTACTTATCCTGCTTCAACAGGAAGAAACTTTGATGAATTACTTCGTGTTATTGATTCACTTCAATTAACCGCTTATGAAAAAGTAGCAACGCCTGCAAATTGGCAAAACGGTGATGATTGCGTTATTATTCCTTCAGTAACGAATGAGGAAATTCCAAAATTATTTCCAAAGGGATTTACTGAAATTAAACCGTATCTCAGAATAACACCCCAACCCAATTTAAATTAGTAAAAAAGGGCCTTTAAAAGGGCCTTTTTTTATGTCATATGAGTTTGAATAAACTCGACTAGTGCCTATACGATGCAAAATTTATATCTTGCTTTTATATTTTACACACGATTTGATCCTGTTGGCGATTCAAGACAAACATACTGATTCAAATTAACGATTATGAACAAAAAAGAAATCGATATTCATGGCTTTCGCCATACGCTATACCAACATCAAACTGTTTCTAAGGATGATATGATTGCAAAAAGTGAGGCCTTTTATCAATGGTTAAATCAACGCAGATCAATCCGTGAATTCAGCGATCAGAATGTTCCAAAAGTTGTGATAGAAAACATCATTAAATCTGCGTCCACGGCTCCTTCAGGCGCCCATAAACAACCCTGGACTTTTTGTGCCATTTCTAATAAGGATCTTAAACATCAGATACGTATTGCGGCTGAAGCTGAAGAAAAAGAAACCTATAATAATCGAATGGGCGAACGCTGGAAAAATGATCTGGCTGCCATGGCTACCGATATGCATAAACCTTTTTTGGAAATCGCGCCATGGATGATCATAGCCTGTAAACGGGCCTATGAATATGAAGAAGACGGGACAAAACACAATAATTACTACGTGAATGAATCTGTGGGCCTTGCCTGCGGGATGTTAATTACAGCTATTCACAATGCCGGCCTTGTTACGTTAACACATACACCAAGTCCGATGAAATTCCTTACCAAAATTTTAAAAAGACCGGATAATGAAAGAGCCTTTTTACTACTTCCGGTTGGATACCCAAAAGAACCTGTTTATGTACCTGATTTGAAAAGAAAAGAGTTGGATGAGGTCGCCGTATTTTACGAATAGTTCAGCTTACATCCCATAATGTTTCATGATCAATTTCTCGTATAACCGATCCGGTAAAATACGTTTCAAAACAATCGAGAATTTCTGTATTAACTCACCCACTTTATAATGTAATTTTGGATTGGGATCATTGATGATACGAAAGATCTGCTGAGCGATAAGGATAGGGTCTTTACCTAAATCAACATGCTGGTCCATCAAATCGAGGTTTTTTTTATAAATCGGTGCATACGGAGAATCCTGGTGTACTGGTGTATGATATCTTCCCGATGCAATATTCGTGGCAAAATCTCCAGGAGCGACGTTGGTTACCTTAATATTGAATTGTTTAACCTCCATACTCAATGTTTCAGTCAGGATCTCGAGAGCACCTTTGGTCGTTGAATAAATACCTCTGAAAGGCAGTCCCATATAGCCTCCGATAGAAGTTACATTAATGATCAGGCCTTTTTTTTGCTTCCTCATGTGAGGTATAACCGTTTTCATTACCTCTATGGCGCCAAAAAAATTAGTCTCAAAAGCCCTTCTCATCTCGTCCGTCGGCGTTTCCTCGATAGGTCCGGTTATCCCCATACCGGCATTATTTATCAAGACATCAAGCCTACCCTCCTTTTCAATGATACTATTTACTGCCTTCTCAATACTGATTATATCTAACACATCGAGCTGTATCAACTCAAACATCTCATGATCTCCTTTAGGGTGGCGACTTGTCCCATATACTTTACAACCTTTATCAGCCAGAAAATTCGCCGTAACGGCTCCAATACCGGAAGAAGCACCTGTGATCAATATAACCTTACTCATAGCTACAAAGATGCTATAAAAAATTGATAATTGAGAAGTTTAAAACAGGATTCTAAAAAGAGAAATATTTCAAAAAAAGAAAAGAAAAATGGCAAGCTACCTGCATCACACCGCTACGACCTAATACCTTTGCTGCGTTCCCGCCCTGGAGGATTCAAAGGGAGCTGGTTGTG